>Ga0081527_100044_pt1 | contig 125400 bp, 99 predicted proteins | sample HotLakmasection5_FD_70992 | JGI IMG/M metagenome (GOLD analysis project Ga0081527, IMG submission 70992) | Hypersaline microbial mat communities from Hot Lake, Washington, USA - Section #5 (SPADES assembly) (version 2) | ecosystem: Environmental > Aquatic > Non-marine Saline and Alkaline >...
AACCGTAAATCTAAACGAATTCTCATCAAAATCGGCGGCAATGCCCTTACGGATGAATCCATCAAGAATTCGATTATTGACCAGATCTCTGAGTTACTCTCACTTAATCACAATATCGTTATCGTTCACGGTGGCGGCATTGAAATCAAGAGCCTTCTCGACACCGTTGGCATCACAAGCCACTTTATTGGCGGACACAGAAAAACCGATCTCGCAACCATCGGCTATGTTGAAATGGCTCTCAGCAGCCGCGTGAACAAAGACCTTGTTTCCCGTTTTAACCTCAAAGGGCGTAAAGCCGTGGGCATTTCCGGCAAAGACGGAATCACCGTAATCGCAGGCAAACGAACTCATATAACAGACGATGAGAAAGATCAGGATCTCGGGTTTGTGGGTGACGTTGAAAAGGTAGATCCCACTCTGATACATATCCTTCTCAGTAATGGATATCTTCCCGTTCTTTCTCCGGTATCATTTGGCTTAGACGGAAATACCTACAATGTAAATGCAGATATGTTTGCAGGACACGTTGCCGGCGCTCTTGATGCAGATATGTTTATAGCCCTCACCAATGTTGACGGACTTCTCAGAGACGTACATGATCCAGGGTCGATCATTCATCATTTAACATCAGAAGAGGCTAAATTACTATTTGGCAGTGTAATAGTTGGAGGCATGATCCCAAAAATCGAAGCCTGCCTTACTTCGCTCGAATTGGGTGTAAAATCAGCCAAAATTATTAACGGAACCGACGGCCGAAGTCTGTTGCAAATGTTTGAAACAAACGATACAATAGGCACAACACTTGTGCATTAACACATAAATCAGACAGAAAGAAACTCAATATGCCATCGAATATTCCAGGTAAAATTTTTAAATCTGTAAAAACGGTATTTGGCCGTCAGCCGGCTAAAAAGAAAGCAGAGAAATATCATTTCGATCTTTATGGACGCTACCCGATTGCCCTGGTTAAAGGCCGCGGCTGCCGTGTTTGGGATGATGAGCGCAACGAGTATATCGATGCCCTGGCAGGTATTGCCGTAAACAGTCTGGGCCACTGCCATCCTCGTGTGGTGAAAGCCATACAGAAGCAGGCAGAAAAATTAATACACATCTCAAATTTTTATTACAACGAACCGCAGAGCAATCTCGCTGAAATGATTGTAAAGGTTTCGGGCCTCGATCGTGTATTTTTCTGTAACAGCGGTGCCGAAGCTGTGGAAGGAGCCATAAAACTTGCCAGAAGGTACTCCAACAAAAAAGGCAAAACAGGACATATATTGTCGATGGAAAACTCTTTCCACGGGCGCACGATGGGCACAATTGCTCTTGGCAAAGACAAATATCAGGAAGGGTATAACCCGATTCCCTCCGGTTATAAGCGAACACCGCTTAATGACGCAGATCTGCTGGAAGAAAATGTTGATGATACCACTGTTGGAATTATTATTGAACCGATACAGGGCGAAGGCGGTATCGTTGAAGCAACCGAACCATTTTTAAGAAAAGCCCGTGAACTTTGTACAAAATTTGATATTCCTCTGATTTTTGATGAAGTGCAAACCGGCATTGCCCGAACCGGCAAGATGTTTGCTTATCAGCACTTCGGTATTGAGCCCGATATTCTGCCCATTGCAAAAGCACTGGGTTCGGGTGTGCCAATCGGTGCAGTGGCAGCAAAACAGAAGTTTTCTGAAGCTTTTGACCATGGAAGCCACGGAACTACCTACGGCGGAAATCCGCTTGCCTGTGCAGCTGCCCTGGAAACTCTCAAAACGATTGAAGATGAAGATATCTGCAACATGGCCAGGGTGAGGGGCGATTATCTGAAGACCCGGCTGACCGATCTTTCTGCCAACTGGGACTCAATTAAAGCTGTTCGCGGTAAAGGGCTGATGATCGGTGTGGAGCTTGCCTTTCCCGGCGGTGACGTTGTAAAAGAGATGCTCAAACGAGGTGTTCTTTCCAATTGTGCGTCCAACACGGTAATCCGCATTGTGCCGCCGCTTATTATTTCAAAAGAAGAGATTGATACGCTGGTTGATGTGCTGGTTGAATCTATAAAAGTTGTTGAAAATAATGCCTGAATTTAAGATCGGAATTGTCGGTGCAACGGGATATACAGGATCGGAACTGGTTAGGCTTTTAGCGCACCATCCAAAAGTCACCATCGATTTTGTGACGAGTGAATCCTGCAAAGGAAGAAAAATTTCTGATGTACATCCTCACCTTACCGATACGGTTGATATTGATTTAATTTCGGCTGATAATATCCCCGATTATGAACCTGATCTCGTTTTCCTGGCCCTTCCCCATGGCGTATCCATGAGTTTTGTGGAAAAACTTGGAACCGGTCGTTTTCCAATCATCGACTTATCGGGCGATTTTCGATTCAAAGACCGTGAACTTTATGAAAAGTGGTACGAAAAAGAGCATACTGCGTCGGAGCATATGGAAAACTCTGTGTATGGATTGCCCGAACTTTTCAGGGATGAAATTCGAAACGCACGCCTTGTGGCAAACCCCGGATGTTATCCCACGTCCTCAATTCTGGCGCTTGCCCCGCTGATTAAACACGACTATATCAACCCAACATCAATTATTGTTGACTCCAAGTCCGGAGTAACCGGAGCCGGTGCCAAACCCAAAAGAGGGCTTCACTTCCCAAATGTCTTTGGTAATTTTTCAGCCTATTCTTTAAAAAGCCATCGCCATACTCCCGAAATTGAGTCTGTACTAAAACATCACAGCGGTTTTTCTACTGAAGTTCTGTTTACGCCTCATTTACTGCCGATTGACCGCGGTATTCTTACTACAACCTACAGTACGCCGAAGCAGGCGATGAGTGCAGAGAAAGTAGAAGAACTCTTCCATTCGGTTTATGAAAAAGAGCATTTTATCCGAGTATTCGACAGCCCGCCGTCTTTAAAAAATGTACGCGGATCGAACTACTGCGATATTCATGCAACATACGATGAGCGTACCAACCGTATTATTACCGTATCCACGATAGATAACCTGGTAAAAGGAGCGGCCGGCCAGGCAGTACAAAATATGAACATCATGTTTGGCCTCATCGAATCCACTGGGCTGCGCTATATTCCGCTTAATCCGTAACTCAAAAAAAACATACATTGATCAGGACATTCTTAAAATTATACTTCCATGTTAAATAACATTACAAATGTTCGGGGTTTTACCTGCTGGGGTGCCCATATGGGTATTAAATCCAAGAGAAGAGATATTGCGCTCATCTATTCAGAAGTACCTGCTTCCGCCGCTGCTGTTTTCACAAAGAATGTTGTATGTGCCGAACCGATAAAGCTGAGCAGGGAACACATCAAAGACGGGCTTGCACAGGCTTTTGTAATCAATTCTGGTAACGCAAATGCATGTACCGGCAAGGAAGGATGGAAAGGTGCAGTTGCAATGGCCGAAGAGACCGGTAAACAGCTGAATATTGCCAAAGAAAACGTCATTGTTGCGTCTACCGGATTGATAGGCGAACCCTTCCCTACAGATAAAGTTCTGAAGGGAATTCGTGAATGCTCTGCGAAACTATCAAACCGGGAAATAGCCGGCTCGTTAACAGCCAACGCAATTTTAACGACCGACACCTTTGCAAAAGAGGGTTTTACCTCTTTCAGTATTGATGGCATTCAAATTAATATGGGGGGGATCGCCAAAGGTTCCGGAATGATTCATCCGGACATGGGTACCATGCTGGGTTTTATCGTCTGTGATGTTGCCATCACCCCTGTGCTGCTCAAAGAGGCCCTTAAACAAGCTGTGGACAACTCGTTTAACATGATTACGGTTGATGGTGACACCTCTACAAACGACATGGTTTCCATTATGTGTAACGGCATAGCAGGAAACAACGAGATTACAGAAAAAGATGCAAACTATGATCTGTTTCTGGCTAACCTGGAGAAGCTCTGTACCCATCTTGCCAAGCTCATTATCTCTGATGGTGAAGGCTCCACTAAACTGGTTGAATATCGCGTAGCCGGGGCAGAAACGAAAGCGGATGCACGGAAAATTGTACGAACAGTATCGAATTCCAATCTTGTTAAAACGGCTGTTTTCGGTTCCGACCCCAATTGGGGCCGGATTGTTGCGGCTGCCGGCAGATCGGGTGTAGATTTTGAACCCGAAAAAATTGACTTGTTTATTGGCACAGATGTAAATAAAATGGTTCCTGTGCTGGAACAAGGACAGCCGGTAGCAGATGTTCGCGACAAGCTCAAAAAAATTATGACTTCTTCCAACATTATCATTGCCCTTAATATTAATAATGGTGATTCGGAAGCAGTAGGCTGGGGATCTGATTTTTCTTATGAATATGTTCGAATCAATGCCGAATACACCACTTAGATTAATTAAATAGGATATATGGAAGGACGTGTCATCCAGTCTACCGGGAAATGGTACAAGGTAGCTACAAAGAATGGAATTGTGGAAAGCAGGCTGCCCGGAAAATTTCGTTTAAATAAGAAAGAAGTAACAAATCCCGTCGCGGTTGGAGATATCGTTAACTTAAGGATCGAAGAAGACGGTACAGGAAGCATTACAGAGATACGTGATCGTAAGAACTATATTCCAAGAAAAGCTACTCATGGCCGCAGAGGGGAACAAATACTTGCCTCAAATATTGATCGTGCATGGGTGGTACAATCCGTTAAAAGTCCTGAGCTGAATACCGGCTTTATTGATCGTTTTTTGGTGACCTGTGAAGCTTACGAACTGCACGGAGGCATTATCATCAACAAAGCAGACCTTGCCAATGACAAAGAGATGGGCTATCTCAATGACCTTGCCATGGACTACTTTAATCTTGGCTACCCTACCGTTATCATCTCTGCAGAAAAAGGGATAAACCTTGAGAAACTGATCGGTGAACTTCGAAATAACACATCTGTGTTCATCGGGCCTTCCGGAGTTGGAAAAACCAGCATACTAAATAAAGTTGAACCCGGTGCAAATTTCAAAGTTGGTGAAATTTCATCCTATTCTGACAAGGGAAAACATACCACCACATTTGCCCGCCTGGTGCCTCTCCACTTTGGAGGCTACATTGTGGATACTCCGGGTGTGCGGGAATTTGGCCTGGTACAAATCGAAAAGAGCGAATTATCGCTCTATTTTCCTGAAATGATCGAACCCCGACGCTATTGCCGGTTCAATAACTGCACTCATTATCACGAACCGGGATGCGGAGTGATAGCAGCGTACGAAGAGGGCAACATTACCGCAAGCCGTTACAACTCCTATCTCAATATTCTGGATTCACTGGCTATTTAGTGGGCGTCGAGCCAGTTATCGGCAAGCCCCATTTCCACATCCAGGGGTACATCGAGCTCGAATGCATTTTCCATCAGATCTTTAATTTTTTCCGGAACCGTTTCTTCCTCATCCGGAGCGATATCAAATATCAATTCATCATGCACCTGTAAAAGCATTCGCGATTTCAGATTCTCCTTTTTGATATAGTTTTGAATATCGATCATTGCCAGTTTGATAATATCGGCTGCTGTTCCCTGTATCGGCATATTAATAGCAGTACGTTCTGCAAAGCCTCGCACAGTCCAGTTTCTTGAATTAATATCGGGAATGTACCGGCGCCTGCCGAGCAGAGTTGAAACGTATTCATTCTCTTTGGCAAACTGAATGGTTTCATCGATATATTTCTGGATTCCGGGAAATCGCTCAAAATACTGGTCGATCATTTCTTTCCCCTCGGTATTACTGATACCCAGCCTCGATGCCAGTCCATAGGCGCTCACGCCATAGGGAATACCAAAATTCACCTCTTTTGCTTTTCTTCTGTGATCTGCAGTTACATCATCAATTGAATCGAGGTTAAATATCTCTTTTGCCGTTCTGGAGTGAATATCTTCGCCATTTTTGAACGCCTCAATCATATTTTCATCACCTGAAATAGAAGCAATTACACGTAACTCAACCTGGGAGTAGTCAGCTGCCAGCATTTTGTATCCCTCTTTCGGGATAAATGCTTTGCGGATTTCCCGCCCGCGTTTTGTACGAATTGGAATATTTTGCAGGTTAGGGTTGGATGAAGAGAGGCGCCCGGTTGCGGCTATGGTTTGATTAAAATCGGTATGAATGCGTCCGGTTTCTGGATTGATGAGCTTTGGAAGTGCATCAACGTAGGTTGACAGTAATTTATTAAGGCTTCTGTAATCTAAAACAAGTGATGGCACCTCATATTCCACGGCAAGCTTCGAAAGAACGGATTCTGATGTGGAATACTGCCCGGTTTTCGTTTTTTTGCCGGCAGGAAGGTTCAGTTTATCAAACAATATTGTTCCAAGCTGTTGGGGCGAATTCAGGTTAAATTTCGACTCGGTTAATTCAAATATCTGCTTTTCAAGGATGTCAAGGTCTATTGTGAGCTCCTTTGAGAATGAAGCCAGCATTTCCTTGTCGATGTGCACGCCGTTCTGTTCCATTTCAGCTAACACCTCAATAAGCGGGAACTCTACTGTTTCTGCAATTTCAAGAAGTTCATCCTCTTTAAGCTTCTCTTTCAAAATTTCGTAAAGCCGGTAGGTGATGTCTGCATCCTCACAGGCGTAGTCTGAAATGTCTTCAAAAGGAATGTCTGCCATAGATTGCTGACCTTTCCCTTTTCCAATAAGGTCTTCAATTGGAATAGGCTCATACCCCAGGTACGTTTTAGAGAGTGCGTCCATTTTCAGGCGCTGTGAGCTGTCAATGAGATAAGCTGCAACCATCGTGTCAAAAACCGGTCCGTTTATCTCTACTCCTGCCCTGCTTAAAACGATATAATCGAACTTGTAGTTGTGCGCAATTTTTACTGACTCACTGTTAAAAAGAGGAGCCAGAATATCGCGAACTTCATCGAAACTGAGTGCCCCGTCAACATTAACGGGTATATACCAGGCCGATTCTGCTGCTGCACAGAGTGAAATTCCAACCAATGTAGCGCTTAACGGGTCAGCACTGCTGGTTTCTGTATCGAAACAAAGGGCATCAGCGTTTTCGAGTTGCTTCACAACCCCGGCTATCTCTTCTTTTGTGACAGCAGTTTTATAGTTTACTACATTTTTATCAAATGATGAGGCCTTATCACTGCCATCATCTGTATTCGGATCAACAAAAAGCTGCCCCTGCCCTCCAGGTTCTTCACCCAAATATTTTCGGGTGAGTGTGCGGAACTCCATCCGCTTGAAAAACAGGCCGAGTTCTTTTTTGTCGGGACCATTCCACTCAAATTTTCGCCAGTCTTCAACATCGGGGACATCCGTTTTAATGGTAACCATATGCTTGGCTTGCAAAGCCTGATCAGAATATTCGGTAAGTCCCTCCCGCGCACGTTTTGCTTTCATATTCGGAGCCTCCTCAATCGCTTTCTCAAGCGATCCATATTTATTAATCAGCTTTGGTGCACCTTTTTTACCGATGCCGGGTACTCCCGGAATATTATCAGACGTATCGCCAATCATGGCGAGTACATCAATCACCTTTTCGGGATAAACACCGAAATAGTCCTTCACCCCTTCCCGATCGATAATGATAAATCCGCCGTTTTTATTGTCCGGCTTCACCATGGTTACGTGGTCGGCAACAAGCTGCATAAAATCCTTGTCAGGCGTAATCAAATATGCATCCACATCTTCAGCTTTGGCGTTATACGCAATTGTGCCGATAATATCATCCGCTTCATATCCGTCCTGCTCAATATTTTTGATGCCAAATTTACTGACCATCTCTTTTATAAGAGGAATCCCTACACGAAGTTCATCAGGCTGTGGCGGGCGGTTGGCTTTGTACTCCTCGTCTATTTCGTGGCGAAACGTTGGTGCGTGAGTGTCCCATGCTACAGCAATGTGAGTAGGTTCCTCTTCCTCCAGCAGTTTTACCAGAGTATTGGCAAAACCAAGTATAGGGCCTGTGGCTATCCCCTCAGAGTTCTTTAATCGGCTGCTGATAAATGCAAAATGTGCCCGGTAAGACAGGGCCATACCGTCCAGTAAATAAAGTTTTTTCTTACTCATAAGAGAACTATTTAAGTGTACTATTCGTATTTTTTGATGTGGTTTGAGGTGCGATTGCCAATTTCAGGAATTCACGGTAAACTGCTTTAAATTCTCAATCTCCTCAGCCCAACGCTCCGTATTGGGTGTTTCAAGTATAAAAGGAATTCCATCAAACCGATCATCTTTCATTAACAGCTCAAAGGGAGTCCAGCCTATCAGTCCGGCACCGAGGCTTTCGTGGCGGTCTACTTTTGAGCCAAGCTCTTTCTTGGAATCATTCAGGTGCATCGCTTTCAGGTAGTGAAACCCGACAGTCGATTCAAATTGTTCAAAAGTGTCTTTAAAACCTTCTTCTGTTGATATATCGTACCCTCCGGCAAAAGCATGAGCTGTATCAATACACACTCCTACCCTCTCTTTCTGTTCAACCTGAGCGATAATCTCGGCCAGGTGTTCAAAGCGAAAACCCATATTTGTGCCCTGGCCGGCCGTATTTTCAATAACGGCCGTTACAAATTCCGTCTCATCCAGCGCAATGTTAATCGACTCAGCAATTATGGACAGGCACTCCTCTTCGGCGATCTTGTTTAAGTGACTGCCTGGATGAAAGTTTAAGAGTTTAATTCCAAGCAGCTCACACCTCTGAAGCTCAATCAAAAAAGCATCCCGCGATTTTTGAAGTTTTGCCTTTTCGGGATGTCCTAAATTAATCAGGTAGCTGTCGTGTGGTATAATGGCGTCCATGGTGTAGCCATATTTATTGCATTCTGCCTTAAATCCTTCAATATTCTCCCGGGTGAGCGGTTTTGCTATCCACTGTCGCTGATTTTTAGTAAAAAGTGCAAAACCCGTGGCACCAATTTCGTGAGCTCTGCCCGGTACATTTTCAACCCCACCGGCGGCACTCACATGTGCTCCTATATACTTCATTACAATTTTCTGTTTTATTAGAATTCGTTTCGGTGGCAAAATACAAAAAGCCTGTGGTTGCCCCGAAGTTTTTCTTTGTACTCCTTCTAATTTCTGATAGCTTTAAAATAAAACCTTCGTTCTCATTATGTTGAAAACTTTTCCATCCATTTTTTTGCCGCTATTGTTCCTTTTTTATTTCTATAGCGCTATAACAGCCTGTACGTCCTCATCAGTAGAAATCATTGAAACAGATACGATACCAGAACAGGAAAACTTCAGCAGCGCATTTGATATAAATAAGATACTGGGCAAGGGTATAAATTTGGGGAACGCGCTTGAAGCTCCCTCAGAGGGCGAATGGGGAATGGTCATTAAAGAAGAATACTTTTCATTAATTAAAAATGCCGGGTTTGATTCAGTCAGAATTCCAGTTCGCTGGAGCGCACACACCGGTACCAACTCACCTTATACCATAGATGAAGAGTTTTTACAGAGAGTTCATCAGGTAGTTAACTGGGCTGTGGAACAGGACCTTGCCGTTATCATAAATATTCACCATTTCAACGAATTAATGGAAGAGCCATCACAGCATAAACAGAAATTTTTAAGTATCTGGGATCAGGTTGGCAGAAGTTTTAAGGATTATCCTGAAGAGATCGTGTTTGAAATTTTAAATGAGCCCCATTCAAACATGACTCAATCAGTATGGAATAACTACCTGGAAGAGGCTGTCAGAACTATACGAACGAGTAATCCGGAAAGAGTGCTTATGGCAGGGACAGCTCCATGGGGAGGGTTTGACGGATTGCAAAAGCTGGAGCTGCCTGAGGATGACCGTCAATTAATTGCGACTGTACATTACTACAATCCCTTCCGGTTTACTCATCAGGGAGCGGAGTGGGTTGATGATAACACTGACAGCTGGCTTGGAACTACCTGGACAGGCACTGACAATCAAAAAAGTAATGTTAATGCCGATTTTGATGCAGTCGAACAGTGGTCAAAAGATAACGACCGGCCTGTACACGTTGGCGAGTTTGGCGCATACAACAAAGCCCCGGAACCATCGAGAGCTGCCTGGACAAAATATATCCGTACTGCAGCCGAGCAAAGAGATTTCAGCTGGGCTTACTGGGAGTTTGGAGCCGGCTTTGGCGTTTACGACCGGGATAAGAATCAATGGCGCACACCGCTGCTTGATGCATTAGTCAATGATGATTATTAGCGTCCTACATTTTAAAAGCTTTTTTGAAAAATGATCAATCAAATAGCACCGGCACTGTTTCCCGCGCCAAACACATTCCATCTGGCATATTGCGCCGAAAAATAATACCGAAGGGGCAGATTCGTGAAGATGTAGTATTTCTTCTCCACAACCCTCTGCGCCATCCAGCGGCTGGCTTTTTCCCTGTAAGAAACAACGTCATTCATTGTATATAAGATCTGCTGTTTAAAATGAAACGTATGTTGCAGCCGCTACATCGCTTTTTCGCGGAAATTGAGCCAGGGAATTCCACTGGAAAATGGGGACTATTTTGGATTCATTACCTTATCCCGAATGCTCAAGCTCATGAATCCTTTTTCTCCTCTGTTTTTTCAGGTGGCTCAAGATAGCTGATTGTTCGCTGCGGGAAAGGAATTACAATTCCCTCTTTATCGAATCGCTTTTTGATAGATTCCAGTACATCACAGGTCAATAGAAATCCGTTAGCGGCATCATCCGCCCACGCCCATGCACGCAATGATATAGAGGAATCGAGCATGGCAACTACCCGAACGGTGACACGCGACAAACCATTTTCAATGTCTTGCGGAGTTCGGATATCAATATTTAATGGATGTTTCTCCACCTCTTCGGCCATAATTTTTTTGGCAAGGTCCAAATCAGAACTATAACTCACACCTATTTCAACAAAGCGACAAATTCTCGGGTCTTCAAAACTCGAATTTACCAGTACCTGGTTACTGATAATGGAGTTCGGAATAATAATCCGCTGGTTTTCAAAATTTCTAATTACCGTATGCCTCAGGCTTATATCTTCAACAATACCGCGAAGTCCTGAGGTTTCATCTACTGAAATCCGATCGTTAATTTTATAAGGTTTTGATAAGATGATAAATACGCCGCTAATGACGTTGCCGAGCGCCTGTTGTGCGGCAAAACCGACGGCAATGGCGAAAATACCGGCACCGGCGAGAATAGACTGAGCGACTGGTTTCAGAAATGGTATTTGAGATATGGCATAGCTGAAACCTGCAAGGTAAATCGCGATTACAATCAGTTTTTCCAGAAACTTATACGTGGTGAGGTGATCATCATCAATTTTTTCGTTTCGATCTAAAACTTTTTTGTATGTGCGCCTGAAAATAAACGCAATTAAAAAAGTGCTTATAATGATGAATACCACTTTCAGTGTCAGTTCATATTCCTGCAGGTAAGACAATATTAGATCCATAGTTATAAAGATTCGTTTTCTTCAATAATGCTTTCAAAGCTATCGCTTTCTGTTGATTCACGTATAACTTCACCATCAGGAAATTCAACGCTAAGCTCTGAGGTAAAACCCTCTCTGATCGGAATATTTCTGCGAATTATGTAGGGCTCAGGTTTAGTGTATGGTTCTACAGTTCCCATATCCCATGTTCCATTACCGTTCGTATCTACAAAGAAAATAGCGAAATAGGTTAATGGCGGCAGGTTTTCAATCTCAATTTGGTTCGTGAATGTGGTATCGATTTCTAAACTAAGATCATCACTCTGCAAGTTTACATGAGTCGCAAAACTTGAATCTGCATTCTCCGTTTCAATTTCAAGGCTCCCCAGTTCATTTCTCTGCCATATATCCGGCTCAATCAATTCACGTTCCTGTTCCCATGGGTTCCAGATCCGGAATTGATACTGCAAACCAGATTGCCACAGCGTATCGGGATAAATACGAAGAATATGCCGGTCAATTTCTGCCCGGGGCCAGTCATCAATCACCCGATCACCCTCAATTATTCTGAGCGAATCGAGCACAGCCTCGTCATCAATAAATTTAGTATAGGTTATCTCCACGGGATCATTGGGAAATATTCCGCTTCCGGTATTGTGAGATACGGTTTTTAGCCGGGTAGTATCTTCCTGTGCAGAGCCTGCAAATGGATCAAACCGAACCTCTGCAGCATTTCCTGCTTCGTCAGTAATATGATTAAGCGAGAGCGTATAAAATTCGTTTTCGCTTAGGGCGTTCTCTGTTTGTGCAAAAAATATATTCGGATCATCATCGGTTTCATAAAGCGGATACCCCTTTGTGATGCTGTTACCAAGCGTGTCCTGCACGATAATTTCGGCATCATCTTCCCAGATTAACGGCTCTGATGCCCTCAGTCGCAGCCTTCGTTCAGAAAAAAGGCCAACGCCCTCAATTTTAGGTGAAGTTGTGTCTGGCGAGGATACATAAAGTTCTCCTATGTATACCGAATCGTCTCGTGAAACCTCAAAAGTATTCACATAAAATGGCTGTGCCTGCTCTCTCTCCCTTTCCCAAATCCGGTTTCTGTTTTGATCGCGCAGCCAGAAAGCGCGGTAAGTCCCCTCACTGATATAGGAGAACTCAACCGTTCCGGATGTGTCGGTCTCAGCCATGTAAATAGCTCTTTCCGTAATCTCCGCGTCATCTCTGTACAAGAGAACACGGCTGCCGCTGTCTGTTTCACCGGTTTCTGCATCAATTACTCTGCCAACAATTTTTCCGTTGTCCAATACCGGTCCGGTTGAAAGCGCCAGATCTACAGGTACTCCCATTTTATTTCTGTTAGTGTCTGTAACATCGCTGCCAACCCTTACGGCTACCGTTGTGTTCTCGGGCAGTGGTGATTCGAACGACACCGTTGCTTTTTTTCTGCTGAACTTTACTTCGAACTCAATTCCCAGGTCGGGTTCAATGCTTACGTTTTGCCGAAATGAGTTTCGGTCCACAAACTGATCGAACGTAAATTCAACCTCGTCACCATCGAAATTCACGCTACCGGATTCAGGATCTGTGGATATCAATTTAGGCCCGGTTCTGTCTGGTTCACCTCCTGTTGGTGCCATTGGGGTAGCGCAACCGTGGAACCAGATCAAAAAAATTAAAAGAGAGGTGGCAATGCCTGTAAATCTGTACATACTTAATAGGCTAATAAAAATCTGTTTTCAAGAGAGTGAAATATAGATAATTTTTATCGCTTCCTGAATGTTTTGTTACCTTTCAGTGATTCTGAATTAACAGCAGAGTTTTTTATTATCTGTCAAATTTAATTCCACTATATATTAAAATTATATGTACATAGATCACCCTGCATCTTATACCGATTATTATGAGCTTACCATGGCTCAGGGTTATTTTCTATCAGGAACTTACCGAAAAACAGCGAGCTTCGATTATTTCTTCCGAAAAGTTCCGTTTCAGGGTGGATACGTAATTTACGCCGGCCTGAAGGAGCTTATCGATACGATAAAGCACATCACCTTTAGCCGGGAAGAGATGGAGTACCTGAAAAATGAAGGATTTGCCGACTCTTTCATCGAGTATTTGAAACACTTTTCGTTTAAGGGAAATATCTGGTCTGTAAAAGAGGGGGAAATCGTATTTCCAAACGAACCTATTTTACGGGTTGAAGGGGACTTGCTGGAAACCCAGATTATTGAAACCCTTCTGCTGAATGTATTAAACTTTCAGTCGCTGATTGCGACCAAAGCTGCGCGAATTAAATATGCGGCAGGTGAAAACTCAACAGTGCTCGACTTTGGGCTTCGAAGAGCACAGGGACTGGCGGGTATACACGCTACACGGGCTGCTATTATCGGAGGATTTGACGGCACATCAAACGTTTATTCTGCACAGCGTTTTAATATTCCGGCCGGCGGTACAATGGCTCACTCATGGATTCAATCGTTCGAAGATGAACTCACCGCTTTCAGAGTGTACAGCAAATACTACCCCGAATCAACAAACCTTTTGGTGGATACGTACGACACCCTCGGCAGCGGAGTTCCAAATGCCATAAAGGTCGCAAAAGAGCTTCGCGAAAACGGACACGAGATGAAAGGAATACGACTCGACAGCGGTGACCTTGCCTATTTTTCCAAGCAGGCGCGCAGAATGCTGGATGAAAACGGATTTCCGGACGTGAAAATTGCCGCTTCCAATCAGCTGGACGAGAGAGTGATTGCCAGTTTGAAATCTCAGGATGCACCAATCGATATCTTTGGAGTTGGCACGCGGCTGGTAACCGGAGACAACTCCCCTGCCCTGGATGGAGTATATAAACTTAGCTCAATTGAGAATAAACCGACATTAAAAGTTTCCGAAAATATTGAAAAGATCACGCTGCCCGGTAAAAAGAAAATTTACCGCTACCTTAATGAGGACGGCAGTTTTTATGGGGATGCACTTATTTTGGAGAATGAACAAGAGATTCAAAGAATGCACCATCCTACGTTTCCCGCCAAAAGAACGACTCTGCAAAACAGAGACTTCGAAGTTCTGCTGCAGGAAGTAATTCATAAGGGAAAAGTTGTTATGGAAATGCCCGATATGAAAGAAATCATTAACTATAAGAAAGAACGATTCGCGAAACTACATTCAGAATATAAGCGATTCGACAATCCTCACATCTATAAAGTGGGAATAAGTGAATCGCTTTTGAAAACTCGAAATCAGCTTTTAAACTCATTAAAAGAGTAATATTATGAACGCACTGTTAATTATTGACGTACAAAACGATTTCTGCCCCGGCGGCTCACTTGCCGTACCCCAAGGCGACTCCGTAATTCCGGTTATTAATTCCCTCATTCCAAAATTTGATGCGGTTATCCAAACCCAGGACTGGCACACGGCTGGCCATCACTCTTTTGCCTCTTCGCACGATGGTAAAAATCCATACGACACCGTAGAGCTGGAGTATGGAACACAGGTATTGTGGCCCGATCATTGTGTGCAGGGAACACAGGGTGCAGAGTTTCACAAAGATTTGAACACCACTAAAACTGAAGTTATTATCCGCAAAGGATTCAGAAAAGAGATCGACTCCTACTCAACATTTTTCGAGAACGATCAGAAAACACGCACGGGCCTCACGGGCTACCTTAGAGAGCGCGGCATCACCGATCTCTACGCAACCGGTTTGGCAACCGACTTTTGTGTAAAGTGGTCGGTTATCGATGGCATAAAAGAGAATTTCAATGTACATGTGATTGAAGATGCAGTGAGAGGCATCGATATCGAGGGATCAGTGAGTCAGGCCTGGAAAGAAATGAAGAAAGCCGGTGCAGCTGTTCTTGAATCAGACAGCATCAAATTTTAATATGAACTCTGCTGTAGATGTGGCAATTCTTGGGGCAGGCATTGCAGGCCTGTCTGTTGCCGACGCCTGTATCCAAAAAAGCAGATCCTGTGCTGTTTTTGACCACGCAGAACCTGGTGAAGGCACTTCGGGAGCTCCGGGTATGCTTGTTAATGCAGCAACCGGCCGGCGGGCAAAAAAATCATGGCGGGCAGAAGACGGATACCGATCTGTTTATTCACTGCTGAGCAGGGCCCGGAATTTTTCTGGAGACCCATTCTTCGAGGTAAATTCAGTAATAAGGCCTGCACTCACACAAAAGCTTGAAAAGGATTTTCAGCGATCGATCGAAAAATACAGCTGGCCGGCTGATTGGGTCGAGTGGTTATCAAAAGAGAAGGTAAACAGAGAGTACCCGTATATAAATAATGAATACGGTGCCCTGCTAATCAAAAACGGGATTACCGTAAGCGGAGCCACCTTTCTTAAAGCCTGTTCAAACTATCTGCGGTCAATAGGTATGCAGAGTTTATACCGGCAAAAACCAGACTTTGAGTTTAAGAATGGTAAGTGGCATATTTCCACTGATTCAGGATCCCATTTTATAGCCGAATATCTTGTAGATGCGAGAGGCTTCAACATTGCCCATTCCGAATACTGGAAATTCATCCCGCTTCATAACATTAAAGGCCAAACGGCAACCTTCACATATTCTGAACCACTGCCGATGAACAGCTCCATTTCGAGTTTGGGGTATATGGCTTTTATAAAGAGTAAGCCCCGTGAGCTAACCGTGGGAAGCACCTATGAACATAATTATCAGTCTCTGGATACGGATAGTGAGGGGCTTAATTATTTATTGAAAAAACTCGAAACCACATTGCCCGGCTTTTCAAATAATTACGAATCTGCAATGCAGTGGTCGGGCGTTCGCACCACGGTTCCCGACAGAAAACCGGTAACTGGCCCCCACCCTGAAATATCTAACTTTTTTGTAATTGGAGCGCTAGGCTCCAAAGGGCTTTTGCTGGGCAGGTATGTAGCCGGTGAGCTTGTAAACTACATTTTTGATAATAAAGAGATCGACAAAGAGATTAACAGCAGCCGGTTTTTTTAATACCGCTTTATCTGGATTTCAAAATACGGCAACATGCCTGAATGCCATTCTGGCAACTTCACATCTGCGCTTGTAACAATTTTGTTAAGCCATAAGTATAGATATATTAAAATATTATTTATTAAAGATATTTAGTGTAAAATATTTAAAGTTGAAGTTAATACAGAGATTTATTATGTATAGATAATTCATTTATTAATTGATTGATTTGTATTGGAGTAGATTAGTTAATAAGGGGAGCATTCTGTTACAGTAAAAAACCTGTGAACATGTAACCTAACCTAAACAAAAACTGAGAAGACGTATGAAAAATTCATTAACGAAGGTGATTGTAATGCTTGCTATTACAGGCTTAGTAACATTTGGGTGCGATTCAGTCGTGGATCACAACAGTCCCAATACAGCAGATATACAACAGCAACAATTCGAAAACTCTTTTTCGGTTAATGCTTCTGAACTATTGAATCCCTTTACCCAGAGTGAACTGGATAATAACTGGGTTGCAGATAGAACCTTTCCGACTGGTGGAGTAGAATCTGTAAGCTTTGACGGTCGCGATAATGTTGCAAAAATAGGAGTTGTTGCTGATGAGCAAAGTACTTTAGGTTCGTTTTACTTTTTTGAAGGAATTAAAAAAGTGGGGGACTTTGGAACTCATGTACAGGCAGATCTCTATGTTCCCAGTGAGTGGCAGGATGCTGATGTAGTTAATGTCGGTTTATGGACATTCGATGATCCACCTTCAGCGTATCCTATCATCGTATATAGAAATAATGATGAGGCCGATGCTGGCTTTTACACGTACACCTATGAATTTGATGAGAATGGTGATTTTGTGGCAGATTCTTATGTTTTAAGCGATGTACCTGTTAACTACGATGGATGGAATACGTTAGCAATTTCTCTCGATACAGATGATGGGCAAGCAAATTATTCCATTAATGGAATAGAAACGGGAAGTATTGTTGCTGGTGGTGATTATATCCAAACAGTATTTCTGAACCACTACAATGATGGGGTTATAAGTTACGACGCTTACTGGCATGCAGGATTTGCCAACCCTTCAGAAAAAAACGACTGCAAAAAAGGCAGTTGGGCAGAGTTCGGATTCAGTAACCAGGGCCAATGCATCCGATTCGTAAACACAGGAAAGGATAGCAGATAATTTCCTGAACATTTTTACCTGATTGTATTTTCAATCTTGTAGCCCTTGCTTATTCGGTAAGGGCTAGTTTTTTAATGGCCGTTGGAGATTGATACCTCTCAGACATAAAAAAAGGGCGATTGACGCTAGTCAACCACCCTGTATGCGGAGAGGGAGGGATTCGAACCCTCGGTACCCCGTAAAGGGTACACTCGCTTTCCAGGCGAGCCCATTCGACCACTCTGGCACCTCTCCAATTTTTCAAAGACTTCAAAGTTATACTCTTTTTAGTGGAGATTCAACAATTTTCGCTATTAATAATTAAACCGCTGGCGCGTAAATGCTTTCACAGGCTCACCGTCTTGCCTTGCAGGCCTAAAACGCCACTGCATGGCGGCCTGTAATACGGCATCCATCAAACCGTACTGTACAAAAGGGAGCTCCTCATACCCGCCATCCTCTTTGTAAAGACGAATTTCCATGATGCTTACCTCTTCTACCTGACCTTCCTTATCAACCAGAAAGTTAACGATCATTTCGAGTTTTCCGCGATATTCCGCGGGCACCTGTTCAGGCGCAGATGCCTCAACAATTCGTACCACCGTTGGTGGTATTTGAGGGTTGCCAACTATTCTGTCTTCATCTCCTGTCTGTCCTGTTCCAAAACCGGGATCAAGTTCGGGCAGATCGGGTAAATCCATTTCCAGGTCTATATCCGGCTCAATTTCAATAATTTCATCATTGGGAACGGGAACAGGCAGCTGGGGTTTGGGCGGCGGCGGCGGGGTGCTTGCCTGCCGGGTAATTTCAACCTCGTCAAGAAGAACGAGTTCCTGCTCGTCAATCTCAAAATCGAATACGGGATCGTACTCATTTGCGGGCCAGAATCGTATCAGGGAAATCAGTGACAGCTCAACAACAGCTATACACAGCAATACCAGGTTGCGATAATCGGTATCACTGATACGTCTGTTCTTTTTTTTTCCTGACACGTTAAAAAAATGATCTTAATGAGGTGGGCAGCCGGCCCCTTTATTTTCTAATTTTGAAAGAGATTGTAACACAGTTTGATATTGTGACCGTTCAATTAAACATCTCACAGATCATTTAACGCACTGCGGATAAATCCATTATGAAGGTTAAGGTGTTCAACGGCTTTTTCTTTGGTCAACCCCGAAAGCGACATCATGAGTGCTGTTTTAACGTGGTAATCTGCCTTTTCAAGATAGGATACTGCCTCTTCATATTCGATATCTGCCAGCATCATCACAATTCGCTTGGCTCTCTCCTCAAGCTTTTTATTGGTTAGCTGCAAATCTACCATCACGTTTTCAAAAACTTTTCCAAGCCGGATCATCGCTCCGGTTGTAAACATGTTAAGTACCATCTTCTGCGCCGTTGCGCTCTTCATCCTGGTACTGCCCATAATCACTTCAGGGCCTACCGGCACATCCACCAGTACATCTACATCAAGATCTACCTGTCCGGCCGATACTGTTGTAACAAGAATGGTTCTGCACCCTATTTCTGATCCTTTTTTAACGGCACCATGAACATAAGGTGTTCGCCCGCTGGCGGCCAGGCCAACAATCACATCATCAGAGGTCACATTTTGACGCAGAACCTCTTCTGCACCGTATTTCTCATGATCCTCTGCACCTTCCTGAGCCACAAACATCGCTTCTTTTCCGCCCGCTATAAAACCCTGAACCGTTTCAGGTTTTGTGCCAAATGTAGGAGGGCATTCTGCAGCATCCAGCACACCGAGCCTCCCGCTGGTGCCGGCCCCGAAGTAGAGGAGCCTCCCTCCCGCTTTCAAACCATCAACAATAATATCTATAGCTTCAGCAATGGCATCGAGGCGATTCTCAACTGCCCGGGCAACTTTTTTATCTTCGCTGTTAATTATTTCGACAATAGACCTTGAGTCGGCAAGGTCTATTTTCATCGAATTTGGGTTTCTCTGTTCTGTTAATAAGTATTCAAGCTGGTTAAAGAGATCTTTATTTGAACTCACGTATTTACACTTCTTTTTTTCCACCAGTCGCTTTCTGCAGCAACCGTTACTTTTTGTTTTGGTTTATTTTCTTCCTCTCCATTTCTTTCAGAAATCAAAACCGAAGCCAGCGCTGCAATATCAAGGTCAATATGTTCGGTTAGGTTATCAGGGGTGAAATGGTCCTGCACAAAGTGTGTGTCGTAAATTCCTTTTCTGAAATTATCGTGCTGTAACGTGTATTTACAGAATGGAATTGTGGTTCGCATTCCTGAAATTTCATACTCGTCAAGTGCCCGAATCATACGTTCAATGGCTCTTTCACGATTTTCTGCATGCACAGAAAGTTTAGAGATCATTGGATCGTAATAGATTGCTACATCCATCCCCTCTTCAATACCTGCATCCACGCGTATTCCGGGTCCGGCTGGAATACGGTGCCTGCTAAGATGCCCCGTGCTTGGCAGAAATTGATCTTCAGGATCTTCGGCATAAATCCTGCATTCAATTGCATGGCCCGTTTTAGTGATATCGCTCTGCTTCAGTGGCAGTTCTTTGCCCTCGGCAACATCAATTTGAAGGCTTACCAAATCAAGTCCGGTAATTAATTCCGTAACGGGATGCTCCACCTGCAGACGGGTGTTCATCTCAAGGAAGTAGAAGTCAAGATGTTTATCCACCAAAAATTCAACGGTACCTGCTCCCACATAATTACAGCTTTTTGCTACTGTAACCGCTGCTTCTGCCATTTTTTCACGCAGTTCAGGTGTTACCACTGCCGAGGGTGCTTCTTCAATTACTTTTTGATGGCGCCGCTGAATGGAACACTCTCTTTCGAACATATGTAGTACATTTCCATGTTCGTCTGCAAAAACCTGGAATTCTATGTGCCGGGGTTCTTCAAGATACTTTTCAACAAAAACGCGGTCATCGCCAAAGGAGCTCTTTGCTTCACTTTTTGCTGTTTTAACACTCTTTTCAAAATTTTCAGGGTCATAAACAATCCTCATCCCTTTACCGCCGCCGCCGGCAGCTGCTTTAATCAAAACGGGGTAACCAATTTCTGCTGCAATTTTTTTTGCTTCATCCACATCATCCATTGCAGACTCCGTTCCGGGAGGCAGTGGAACGTTCGCATTTGCCATTAACTCACGGGCTTTGGTTTTATCTCCCATCATCTCAATGGCTTCGGGAGTAGGCCCTATAAAAATAATACCGTTTTCTTTACAAAGAGCGGCAAACCGGGAGTTTTCACTCAGAAAACCGTACCCGGGATGTATGGCATCTGCACCGGTCTGCTTGGCTGCATCAATTATTTTCTCCATTACAAGATAGCTTTCTGATGAAGGTGCATTACCGATATGCACGGATTCATCGGCAGAAAGCACATGCGGGGAAGATGCATCCGGGGTTGAATAAACCGCAACGGTTTGTATGTTCCGCTCGTTACAAGTGCGAATAATTCTTAAAGCTATTTCTCCTCTGTTAGCAATCAATACTTTTTTGATTGTTGGCATATTAGTCTCCTTTTAAAATAAATTGTCTTTTAGCATGTTAGGGGCGATATCCCACATATCTTCGGCCTCTTCTTCCCACACGTAATGTTCGTGCTCGATAAATTTAAGCCACAAAAGATCACTCAACTTTCTCGTTTTCTCCCGGGTTGGGTCGTTTTGATAGTTAAGGAGTCGGATATCTACTGAGTTGATAAGCCCTAGCAGCTTATCATCAGTCAGATTAGGAATAAACTCTACCGGATTATTAAAATATATATGATCGTCAATAACAGCTCCCATATGATCCCTGATATCAAAATAACCACTTAAACTGATTACTTTTTGAAAATTTGTTGGATACTTCAGGGCCATCAGGAGTGCTGCATATGCGCCGAGGGCAACTCCGGTTGTAATTAAATAAGGATTTGAATTTTCTTCAGAAATAAATGGCAGTACCTCGTCCATCACATAATCCTGGTACTGATTGAAGCGCATCATTCTTTTTACGGGATCTGCTTTCTCATTCAAAAAACAGTCTTCAGCGAAAGAGTCGAGGCAAAAAAACTGGTTATATCCAAGTTCAATTTGCTCTTCCAGAACATCAAAAGCGTTGTGTTCTTTCCACTCTAAATAATTCCCATATGCCGATGGAAAAATAATAACCGGGGTCCCCTCCTCCCCTGCAATCATCAACTTCATCTCTCTGCCTAAACTCGGACTTCTCCAGGATTTTACGTGGCTTTTCATAAGCTTCAGTCTTTATTTTATTTACAGTTTAGTGCCATCTGTAAATATAAAATAGACAATTTTGTGCGATTCAGCTTGATAAAATCTATTATTTCAACAATCTATTTTTGTGTAGCCGAATTCTGCTTTTTTACTAAAGCTGGAGTATAATTTTGGGCAAAATTGTAAACTTCTCTGCTGAATTAAGATAGGCTCTTTGATCGAAAACCTGGTATTGATTCTCCTCTATTTTTGAAAGTATGCGGCTGTAATTTTCCCTTGCAAGCATTACCGGCAGCCTGCTGTCGTTATGCAGCATATTTATTCCCTTATCAGAACTATTGTAATATTCACGTGCCCTCGCAATTTGAAATTTCATCATGTCAACGAAATTGTCAGACATTTTTCTTTCAAAAAGTTCCCCTTCTGAGATATTAAACCTTTCCAGGTCCGTTTTAGGAAGATAAATTCTGTTGCGAGCGAGGTCTTCTCCAACATCTCTCAAGATGTTGGTAAGCTGCATGGCTATTCCCAAATCCACAGCATAGTTGAGAGCTTTTGGATTATCATAGCCGAATATTTCACTGGTCATCAATCCAACAACCGAGGCGACTTTATAGGAGTACTCGTAAAGCTCGTCAAAATTTTCATACCTGTCTTTCACTAAGTCCATCCGAACACCATCGAGAAGCATTAACGGCAGCTCAAGCGAAATATGAAAGCGGTTTAAAACATCAGAAAAAGCAAATAGAATTGGATTTGAACTTTCTACCCCTCTGTAGGTATTCACCAGCCTGGTGCGGAAAATTTCGAGCTTTTCCAGTATTTCAGTTTTACTGATACTATTGTTGTTCACAAGGTCTTCTGCCTCATCTACAAGGTCATCGAGATACCTGCAAAGGCCATATACTGCAAATATACTCCTCTGCTTTTCGTATGGCAGAAAGCGGGTTGCCATATAAAAAGTCTTCGCATGTTTCCGGGTAATATTCCTGCAATGAGAATAGGCCTGTCTAAGCCTGCGGTCTTCCACCTCAGAGATAACTGCTTTATGAAAATTAGTTTTCTCATAGAGCGGTCTTAGATATGTATAGGGTATGCGAAGTAAATTAGTCATGTATAACAAATTGTTTATTCACAATACGTAATGTTTTACATATTCTAAATAGTTCCGAATTTATTTAATAATTAGGATATAATTGTTTTTTCGATTTCTTTTATTTTAGACTGAATAGATTTTTATCTTAATTGTTAATATCTGCTTTCTTTTCTACTGTATTAAATAGGGACATATGAAATCAAAGAATAAAAAAATTACGATATATCAGGTTGCCCAAAGGGCCGGGGTCGCTATATCAACAGTCTCGAGAGTACTGAATAACTCTCCGAACGTATCACAAAAAACCAAAGACAAAGTAAACGAAGCCATTTCGGCTTTGAATTTTCGACCGCAGGTAAGTGCCAGAAAACTTGCCAGCAGAGAGCCTCAGATGCTTGCCATTGCCGTGCCGTCGTTTACTACACCCTACTTTAATGAGGTATTGAAAGGTGTGAAAGACGAAATCAAAGATCTTGATCTGGATATTGTGATTTATAATACGGGGTCGAAAAATCCGCAGGAAGGTATTGAGAATTTCTTTTTCAGGGGAACGGCAGACGCTGTAATTGCCATCAGCATTGATATTTCGGAAACAGTGCATCAGCAGGTGCAGGCATCGGAAGTTCCTATGGTTCTTGTGGGCAGTTCTCACCCGGACTACGACTATTTTGAACTCAACAACAAAAAAGGCGGATTTCTTGCCGGTGAGCATCTCATCAAACAGGGGTATGAAAAGATTGGTATGGTAAGACCTGTTCTGGATACAAAATCTGCAAACCTGAGAGAGATAGGGTTTCGTGATGCACTGAAAGAATTTAAGATGCCTGTCCACGACCATTTATTTATTTCGGGTGAAAGTACAAAACATGCCGGATACACCGAAGAAGCCGGTTATGAAGCCATTTATGAATACCACCGAATCGGAGAATTTCCTGATGCCATCTTCTGTTCAAATGACACACAGGCTATCGGGGCATATCATGCTCTTTCCAAGCTGGGCCTCAGAGTTCCCGAAGATGTTGCCCTGATGGGTTACGACAACATCAAGTTCACTAAGTATCTTGACCTCACTACCGTAGATCAAAAAATGTATATGGTGGGGGTTGACGCTACCAAACGGCTTGCAGAAATTATAAAACGCCCTTCCGATCAAAAGGTTCAAAAAACAATAGACCCGATACTGGTTATACGCGATTCAACCAAAAGAAGGGGCGCGTAGCGATTCAATGGACAAAGAGTTTGCATTAACCCACTGTATCACCAAAACCAATGCATCTGCAGGTAAGAATCCATATCGTGGAAAAGTACGCGATGTTTATGAACTTGATAACCAAACGCTTGGAATTGTAGTCACCGACCGGATATCTGCTTTTGACCATATCATGAAGCAGGCAATTCCCTTTAAGGGACAAGTTCTGAATCAGTTATCCGCCTTTTCATTCGAAAATGTGGCAGACATTATGAGCCATCACATTATCAATGTGCCGCATCCCAATATCACAATTGCCAAAAAGTGCGACCCAATACCCGTTGAAATTGTAATAAGAGGATATTTGACCGGTCATGCCTGGAGAACCTATAAATCGGGACGCAGAGAACTTTGCGGGGTTCGACTGCCATCCGGGATGAAAGAACATCAGAAATTCCCATCCCCTATTTTAACACCGGCAACCAAAGCTGAAGAGGGTCATGATGAAGATATTTCCGAACAGGAAATTCTGGAAAGAGGTTTAGTTAGTGAGTCGAACTGGAAACGCATCAAAAATTATGCATTCCAGCTTTTTGAGAGAGGAAGTAAAATTGCTGACGAACGCGGACTCATACTTGTGGATTCCAAATATGAGATGGGATTCTACAATGATGAGCTGACTTTAATTGACGAGGTTCACACTTCAGATTCGTCACGCTATTTTTATAAGGATGGTTATGAAAGCCGGCTTAAAAACGGTGAGGCCCAGAGGCAGCTCTCAAAAGAGTTTTTGAGAGAGTGGCTGATGGACAAAGGATTTCAGGGACTTGAAGGTCAACTATTACCAGATCTTCCCGATTCATTCCGATGGAGTATCTATCAGCGCTATGCAGAACTGTTTGAAACCCTGACGGGGAAAAAATTCACTCCCAGGCAGATAGAAGATATCGATTCTGAAATAGATCAAACCTTTTCTGCATACATCAACCGCTGATATTGCTCATAAACCGGAAATAACAATTACAGCGTGCTGATCTCTTTTTTTTCTGAGCCGTAAATATGCTTATTTTACATCGTTATCGCAGAATTCCGGTAACCGCTCAATAACACAGTTTTTTAACAAGCAGGTATTTAAGAATATGAGCACTACGGTTTACGATTATAATGAAACCATCCCTATTGATACAGTTGGAGTAATTGAACGGGTTGGCAGGCTTAACAGCCGGAGTATCAAAAAGGAATCAAAACTTGCAGGCCTTAAACTGGCGCTGAGCATGATTGACCACACAACCCTGGAGGGAAAGGATTCGAAAGGGAAAGTGGAACAGCTCTGCTCCAAAGCGAAAATGCCCTATGCATTAATTCCCGACCTGCCATCCGTCGCTGCGGTTTGTGTATACCCAAGCATGATTGCCATTGCAAAAAAAGCTCTGCAGGGATCGTCAGTTAAAGTAGCCAGTGTTGCAACATCGTTTCCCAGCGGAATGTCGAATTTGAGTATCAAGCTTAACGAAACTAAATATGCAGTTGAGCAGGGCGCCGATGAAATTGATATGGTTATATCGCGCGGTGAATTTCTAAAGGGCAATTACAGCTATGTATATGATGAAATTGCTTCTGTTAAAGAAGCTTGCGGTGACGCCCATCTTAAAGTAATCCTCGAAACCGGGGAACTCGAAACGCTCGGGAACGTTCGTAAAGCCAGCGACTTGGCAATGCATGCAGGAGCCGATTTTATAAAAACATCTACAGGGAAAGTATCTCCTGCCGCTACACAGCCGGTTACTCTTGTAATGCTTGAGGCCATTCGCGATTTCCACACCAAAACCGGAACAATGATTGGAATGAAACCGGCAGGCGGAATCAGAAAAGCAAAAGAAGCACTCCAATATCTCGTAATTGTTAAAGAAACCCTTGGAAGCGGCTGGTTAACCCCCAACTACTTTCGATTTGGCGCCAGCTCACTGACCAACGATATTTTATTGCAAATCGTAAAACAGGAGACCGGAGTTTACCAAAGCCTGAATTACTTTTCTAATGATTAGATTTTTGAATTATGTCTGAAAAAACCGAACCCGATGTCAAAAACTCTGCAAACGGATCTGCAAAACCAACATCTCCAAATGCAGATCTGAAGAGTGAGTTTGCAGCATTTCTCGATTATGCTCCGGCCCCGGAAAGCAGCGAAGATGCTGAAATAAAACAGAGATACCACCACTTTATCAACGGAACTTTTACTGAACCGGTGAAACAAAGGTATTTTAAATCCATCAATCCTGCTACCGAAGAAGTTCTTTCTGAGTTTGCGGAAGGCACTTCTGAAGACGTTGATGCAGCTGTTAAGGCGGCAAGAAGAGCGTACGACAAAGTATGGTCAAAACTTTCAGGAAAAGAGCGCGGGAAGTATATCTTTCGTATTGCACGAATGATACAGGAACGGTCGAAGGAACTCGCAATTGTGGAATCGATGGACGGCGGAAAGCCAATCCGCGAATCGCGAGACGTTGATGTTCCGCTCGCTGCAGCCTACTTTTTCTATTACGCAGGCTGGGCTGATAAACTAAAATACGCTTTCCCTGGAAAAACACCCGAATCCATAGGCGTTTGCGGGCAGATTATCCCATGGAATTTTCCGCTATTAATGCTTTCCTGGAAAATTGCCCCGGCTCTTGCCGCCGGTAATACAGTAGTTTTGAAACCGGCTGAGACCACCCCACTTACCGCTTTGAAGTTTGCGGAAATCTGCAGGGATGCGGGACTTCCAGATGGTGTAGTAAACATTGTGACAGGCGCGGGACAAACAGGCGCCGCGATTGTCGATCACCCCGATGTAAATAAAATTGCCTTTACCGGGTCTACGGAGGTAGGGAAAATTATTCAGAAATCATTAGCCGGAACCGCAAAAAAGTATACGCTGGAACTGGGTGGTAAAGGACCTAATATAGTGTATGAAGATGCACCGCTGGACCAGGCCGTGGAAGGAGTTATTAATGCAATCTTCTTTAACCAGGGACATGTTTGCTGTGCAGGATCGCGACTTTTTGTGCAGGAAGGTATTGCAGATGAACTCATAGAAAAATTAAAGGCCAGAATGGAGTCGCTTATCGTAGGCGATCCGCTCGACAAAAATACCGACATCGGAGCTATAAATTCGAAGATGCAGTTCGAAAAAATTGAAAAGTATATCCAGATTGGTAAAAACGAAGGAGCAGAATTTTATCAAACAACATGTGATCTCCCAAAAAACGGATATTTTTGCAGACCCACACTTTTCACAGGCGTTAGCCAAAGCAACAGAGTAGTCCAGGAAGAGATATTTGGCCCGGTCTTAACCATTCAAACATTCAGAACTCCTCAGGAAGCCATAGAAAAAGCGAACAATACTCCCTACGGCCTGGCTTCGGGAGTCTGGACAGACAAGGGCTCAAAAATATTTGAAACCGGTAAAGCTGTTCGGTCCGGTGTAATGTGGTCAAATACGTATAACAAATTCGATCCTACATCACCCTTTGGAGGCTATAAAGAGAGCGGGATCGGGCGCGAGGGCGGCCTGCACGGACTGTACCCATACGTGAACCTTGAGCATTAAAATCAGTTTAAATATAGTGAGGTAATGATGTCGAACAGAATTCCAGTGTTAAAAACCTATAAAACATATGTTGGCGGTAAGTTCCCCAGAAGTGAGTCCGGAAAAACATATCCTGTAAAGAATAGTAAGAATGAGACTATTGCACACGCCTGCCGATGCACCCGAAAAGATGTGCGCGATGCAGTTTTGGCCGCGAAGAGTGCTTTTCCGGGATGGCAAAACCGAACAGCTTATAACCGCGGACAAATTCTCTACCGCATGGCGGAAATGCTCGAAGGCAGAAAGTCTCAATTTGTGGAGGAACTGGCACTGGCCGGCGGAAAAGAAAAACAGGCTGCTAAAGAAGTTGAGGCAGCTATCGACCGTTTTATTTATTATGCCGGATGGACAGATAAAATTGCTCAGGTTTTTGGTACCATCAATCCGGTTGCAAGCTCACACTTTAATTTCAGCTCACCCGAACCAACCGGTATCGTTGCAATATTAAGCCCGGAAAATCACCCTCTTCTCTCTGTAGTTTCGCTGGTTGCACCTGTTATAGCGGGCGGCAATAGCTGCGTTCTGCTGGCTCCCGAATCCAACCCGCTGCCGGCAGTAAGCCTGGGTGAAGTATTGCTCTCATCTGACCTGCCCGGAGGTGTGGTGAATATTCTGTCGGGCTATCATAGTGAAATGGCCGGTAACCTGAGTTCACATATGGATGTAAACGCTGTTTTTAACTCTTCAGATGATCATTCATTAAGGAAACTTATTGACGAAAATGCATCTATAAGCGTTAAGAGAGTGAAGCATTACACCCCGGAAGACTGGCACTCCCATACTGTTGAAGATCCATATCTGATTCAGGAATTTATGGAAATTAAAACCACCTGGCATCCTGTAGGAATGTAAAAAACCATGCGATATTTACTGCTTTTACTTACCGTACCCGTTTTATTTCTGTATTCTTGCAGTTCAACAAAAGAACTGAGTGATGAATCTCCCGGACCTGATGAACCGCTTCTTGATGTAAATGAAAATGTGGCCGAAGAATTTGTTCTAAGCGAACTGGATGATTTTGAAAGGGTGCTTTATGACAACAGGAGCTATATGACCGCTCATTTCTCTCAGATTGAACAGGAAATTCCCGGGCAGTTCCTTAAAGAGGCGGTGCAGGAAGAGAGAGAAGTTGATGAATACGCCGGGTTCAGGGTTCAGGTTCTTTCCACACGGGAAGTCGCTGTTGCCGACTCTACCATCGATGAATTCCGGGCATGGTCGTCTGAGGAACTGCCCGACTATCAGATCGAAACGTACGTTGTATTTCGACAGCCATATTACCGTGTGAGAGCCGGGAATTTTAAGAACAGGGATAACGCAATTGAGTTCTCCCGTATGCTTAAGAACCGCTACCCCGACGCCTGGGTGGTGCACGACAGAATTGATCCCGATAATATCACAGAGAAAAAAGAAGTTTTAGAAGAAGAGTATGAAAACAGCGATCAGCAAAATAACCAGGACTCGGAGAACGATTCGGGCGGTTAATCTTCTTTTAATTGACGTGCCGCTTTTCGTTTAAACGTTAAAACGGAACAGCATTACATCACCGTCATTCACAATATATTCTTTGCCTTCCTGGCGCATTCTTCCTGCGTCTTTTGCTGCTTTTTCTGATCCTAGAGACTCGTAATCGCTAAAAGAGATGGTTTCTGCCCGAATGAATCCCCTCTCAAAATCTGTATGAATCACACCTGCGGCCTGAGGCGCTTTCATTCCTTTTTTGATCGTCCATGCACGAACTTCCTTAGGCCCGGCTGTAAAATATGTGATTAAACCCAGATTTTCGTAAGCAGCCCTGATTAGTCGGTAAAGCCCGGAGTGATCGAGCCCCAGCTCATCCAGAAACATCTCTTTTTCTTCCGGGTCGAGTTCGGCAATTTCCGCTTCAATTTTGGCGCAGAAAGAGACTACGCTGTCATTAAATTCAGAGGCAATATTTTCCACTATTTCCACATACTTATTGCCCGTGTTTATTTCGTCTTCAGCCACGTTGCAGGCATAGAGCACAGGTTTGTCAGAAAGCAAAAAGAGGTCCTTATAGGCCTCCCTTTCATCTTTATCAGTAGTAAAGGTTCGTGCAGAGTATCCATCCCCCAGGTGCTCTGCAAGCTTTACAACAACATCAAGGGCAGCCAGTGCTTTTTTATCGCCGCCTTTTGACTGCTTTCTTAGCGTTTCAACACGTTTTTCAACAGACTCAAGATCTTTCAGTATCAGCTCATCCTCTATGATGCGAATATCTCTTTCAGGATCAACTGAGCCTTCGACATGTATAACGTCGTCATCATCAAAACATCGTACTACATGAACGATTAAATCCACTTCCCTGATGTGCGATAAAAACGCATTTCCCTTTCCCTTCCCCTCGGAGGCTCCTTTTACAAGTCCTGCAATATCAACAAATTCAATAGTGGCGGGTATGGTCTCTTTGGGATTTACCAGCTTTGCAAGCGTGTCGAGCCGGTTATCGGGCACCTGCACCAAACCAATATTGGGATCGATAGTACAGAAAGGAAAGTTTGCCGATTCGGCTCCGGCGTTACTTAGTGCATTAAAAAGTGTGGATTTTCCAACATTAGGTAAACCTACGATGCCGCATTTTAAATTCATTATATATTTTTTTAGTAAAGTTCTTTTTAATTCAATCGAGAGAGGACTGCTGGATAAATGTATTATCAGGTAGCAAAACGGCTGTGAGTTTACCAAAACCAAGCTCGTCGTAAACACAGCCGGTGTCAATTCCGATCATTCTCTTTTTTTGTATTGGAAATGATCGGGGAGTATGGCCAAAAACAACCGTTTTTTCCCAGGGCACGTCGAATGCATTCAAGTGGTCTCTTCCCCAGAGAAAAAAATCGTGAAAGCGTTCATTATTTAAACTTTTCTCTATCGTTTGCTCTGGCGGAACTCCGGCATGAACGAAAAAATAATTTTCTGTTTCGTAATAAAGTTTTGTCTCTCTGTAAAAGTCCAGGTGGTTTTCGGGAATATCGTTAACGCTTCTGGCGTGATTGTAAGAACGCAGGGTTGTGTCTCCGCCATTATAAATCCAGTTTTCCGTTCTGTTCCTTTCTAATGCATCCAGAAGCATCGCCTCGTGGTTGCCGCGAAGGAAAACGCATTTACGATCGTGGCGAATTTCCAGCAAGAATTCGACAACCTGCTTCGAAGCGGGTCCGCGGTCGATATAATCGCCTACAAATACATGGGTAGAGTGTTTATAAGGCTTTAGTTTATTCCACAGGGTTTCAAGAGTGCGTGCACAACCGTGGATATCGCCGATGGCTACAATGGATTCGCTCATTATCCGCCCGAGGACTCAATCAATCCTCTCCCTTTTTTATTAATCTTGCCCTGTTCGTTTAAAGTACTGAGTATGGCATCCAAAATTCCATTCACGAAATTTCCGCTTTTTCGGGTACTATACTGTTTAGCGAGTTCAATTGCTTCATTTATAGAGACCTTCGTAGGAATCTCATCAAAATACAGAAGTTCGGAAATAGCCATGCGAATGATCAGTTTATCGAGTACGGCCAATCTGTTCACATCCCAGTTTTTTATATGATTTTCAATCATTCCGTCAAATTCCGCTGAATTATCCACGGTAACCAAAAACAGTTTTTCAGCAAACCTTATACCATCTGTATCATCTTTAAAAACAGGTTTTATGATATTTTGAACCGCATCTTTGGTGGAATTTTTCCCAAGGTCAACGGCGTAGATGGATTTGAGCGCTGCTTCTCTTGCAGCTCGTCTGTTTTGCATAAAGTACTACATAAATTTTTTCAAAGACTTTAAAAATACGAATGATTACAATGAGCTGAAAGAAGTTTTGTATTGAGGTTGCGTTTCAGCTCTATTGCTTACTATCTTTTTAAATACCCCGGGTTCATAGCTCAGTTGGTTAGAGCGCTACGTTGACATCGTAGAGGTCGGCAGTTCGAATCTGCCTGAACCCACACCTCTCCTTTTCCTTTTTTTTGTTATGAATTAATAATGATTTACGACATATTTATCCGTTCAATCAGTAAAATTTGTCGTTATCACTCACTATGGTAATTATACAGCAAAAAACCGGGCGTTTAGCCAACAGACTCTTTCTGTTCAGTAAGTTCATGGTGAACGCAATCGAGAACAAATATGAGCTGATAAATCCCACCTTTGATGAGTACTGTAAATATTTCGAGTCTACAAGAGACAATCAATTTGGCAATTACCCGATATCTGTGAAGCTGAAGAGCGGCAAGTCTTTCACATCTTTTTACATAAAAACATCACTTCTTTACAGAGTGGCTCCGGTTACGAGCAAATACGAATTTGTGGCACCGGGTATTTCCGGCATGCAAAATTTAAATGACCCGGGGTTTATTGAGAAAGCAAAAACAAAAACAGTTTACGCAAGGGGCTGGTTTTTTTCTGAAGGTGACAATCTCATCAGGCACGCATCAAAAACAAGAGATTTTTTTACACCCGATAAAACTGTTCAGGCCGAGATCGATCAATGTCTTAGCCCGGTAAAACGAGACTACGACATTTTAATTGGCATACATATACGACGCGGAGATTATAAAACCTGGAAAAGCGGCAGATATTTTTACAATAATGAAACCTACCGATACTATATGCAAAGCCTTCAAATGCAGTTTAACGAACTGGGAAAATCGGTTGCTTTTATTCTTAGTTCAAATGAACCCTATTCGCTCGACTGGTTCTCCGGGCTTAACTGTTTCCGCGCACCGGGGGGGATTATTTCAGATCTTTATGCTCTCTCAGAATGCAATTATGTTTTTGGTCCGCCAAGCACATACAGCATGTGGGCATCCTATTATGGAAACACACCCCTGAAACACCTTGAGAATTCAAGAGAAATCATTCATTATCAGCAATTTAATGCTCTTTATAATTAATTACTCTCAGGAAACTCATTCATTTATCCTGTATTACAGATAATGATGTTCTGTTTATACAGGGAGTCAATTTTTGTATATTTAATACTTAATCAGATTCAAATAAATAATTGCTACACAGATTTAAATTAATGGCTGAAGATTTTATTACGCTCACCCTTCCGGATGGTAATCAGGAAACCTTCCCAAAAAACTCAACCGGCTACGATGTTGCAAGTCATATTTCGAAAGGTCTTGCCCGTAACGCTCTAAGCATCACACTTGGCGATGAAATCCGTGATCTCGACCGGCCGATTGATCGCAGTGACGATATTACCATTAATACATGGGATTCTGAGGATGGACAATACACATTCTGGCATTCTTCGGCTCACCTTTTAGCTGAAGCAGTTCAGGAGCTGTATCCCGAAGCAAAGTTTGGTATTGGACCTCCAATCGATGAGGGGTTTTATTACGATATAGACTTTGGAGATAAAGATTTTGGACTTAATGATCTTGAAGAAGTTGAGAAAAAGATGATTGAGCTCGCAAGAAAAAAATCAGAATTCCACCGAAAAATAGTTTCCAAATCAGAAGCTCTTCAGCACTATACAGATCGTAACAACGAATATAAAGTAGATCTTATTCAGGACCTTGAAGACAATACCATCACGTTCTACACCCAGGGCGGGTTTACAGATCTCTGTCGGGGGCCGCATATTCCTAATACCGGCCTCATTAAAGCGGTTAAGCTCACCAAACTGGCCGGAGCTTATTGGCGCGGTGATGTGAACAGCAAACAGCTGACGCGCATTTATGGAATCACTTTCCCTAAGCAAAAGTTGCTTGAGGAATATCTGGATCGACTGGAAGAGGCCAAAAAACGGGATCACAAAAAACTGGGTAAAGAGCTGGGTATCTATATGATGGATTCCATGGTTGGCCCCGGCCTGCCGCTCTGGCTACCCAACGGAACCGTTTTGAGGAGAACGCTGGAGCAGTTTCTGCGTGAAGAACAAAAAAATCGCGGCTACCAGGAAGTAATAACGCCTCACATTGCCAATATTGAGCTTTACAAAACATCGGGGCATTACCCGTACTATAAAGATTCGCAGTATAATCCAATGGATGTGGATGGTGACGAATACATGTTAAAACCGATGAACTGTCCTCACCATCACAGAATATATTCAAACGAGCTGCGAAGCTACAGAGACCTTCCCGTTCGCCTGGCTGAGTTTGGATCGGTTTACAGATATGAGCAGTCGGGCGAGCTGAACGGACTCTCGAGAGTGCGAGGATTTACCCAGGACGATGCCCATATTTACTGTACCCACGATCAGCTGAAAGACGAGATTAAACACGTCATTGATCTCACACAATTTGTTTTCAGCACATTCGGGATGCCTGTTGACATTCGCCTCTCTTTCAGGGACGATAATGATAAAAAATATGGCGGTGATTCTGAGTACTGGGAACGGGCACAGAAAGAGATTCATGAAGTTGCCGATGAACTGGGTCTCAACTATAAAATTGTTGAAGGCGAAGCGAGTTTTTACGGCCCGAAAATCGACTTCATTATTAAGGATGCCATTGGGAGAAAGTGGCAACTGGGAACCGTTCAGGTAGATTATGTGATGCCCGAACGCTTCGACCTTACCTATGTGGGGTCAGATAATGAAAAACATCGTCCGGTAATTATTCACCGGGCACCGTTTGGGTCAATGGAGCGGTTTGTTAGTATTTTAATTGAGCATTTTGGCGGGGATTTTCCATTATGGCTGGCACCGCTTCAGGTAAAAGCAATCGCTATCTCCGAAGATTTTAACGGTTATGCCGAGAAGTGTGCGCGGAAACTGAAAGAGATGGGTGTAAGAACAGAAACCGACCTGCGCTCGGAAAAAGTGGGATCAAAAATTCGGGAAGCTGAAAATAAGAAAATCCCTTATATGCTTATTGTCGGCGAAAGAGAACAGCAAGATGGAACGGTATCTGTGAGAAGGCACAAACACGGCGATATCGGCACGTTTGATGCAGATAAATTTTTCGGGCGAATCAGAAACGAGATTGAAACCAAAGAATTACCACCGGAGCCGGCAAACGAATAATTTTCTGCACTAAATCGTATGTGTGGATTATAAGGGTCAATTCAGCTATTTTAAGACCGTTAATTGAACGAAAATTGAGTATTTATTTTTATTTTATGTATGTGAAAGATATAGCTTCAATACATGCATTAATATTTAACTAAACTAATATAGAGGTACATTATCGCAAGACGACCAACCATCAGAAGAAACAGAAATGATGATCGCCCCAAAGTAAATGATGAGATCAGATCCTCAAGGGTGCGGGTGATCAAACCTGATGAAGAACACGAAATCGTAGACATAGACCGCGCAATTGAGATTGCGGAGTCTTTTGGCATGGACCTGGTTGAAGTTGCCCCGGGGGCTCGTCCGCCGGTATGCAAGGTGATTGATTTTGGCAAGTTCATGTACGAAAAGAAGAAAAAAGAGAAAGAGGCGAAGAAAAAGCAACACACCATTCAGGTAAAAGAGCTGAGATTCCGCCCCACTACCGACGATCATGACCTTGAATTTAAAACCCGTCATGCACGCGAATTTCTGGAGGGCGGCGACAAGGTTAAAGCCACTGTACAATTCCGTGGCCGGGATATGCTATACACTGAGCAGGGTGAAGAACTGCTTATAGGACTGGCTGAGGAGCTGGATGACATCAGCAAAATCGAGTCGAAACCTACTATGGAAGGTCGCAGAATGATTATGATTCTCTCCCCTTCAAAAAGTAAATAATAGTTTCTTTCTGATTTTCAGATTCTTATATTATTAGTCTGTAAATTTTTCATAAATACAACTGTATTATGCCTAAAATGAAATCGAATAGCGGAGCTAAAAAGCGGTTTAAGTTTACCGGTACCGGTAAGATTAAGCGTAAAAAAGCTTATAAGTCCCATATTCTCACTAAAAAATCGAGCAAGCGAAAAAGAAAACTTGGAAAAAGTGCGCTCGTAGATAAGACTGATGAAAAGTCTATCAAAAATCTTCTTCCTTACAGTTAAATATTAACCATTAAACGTTTACAAAAATGCCACGATCACGAAATCTGGTGGCTTCCCGTCGCCGTCGCCGAAAAATATTAAGTCAGGCGAAAGGTTACTGGGGCAGACGAAAAAACGTTTATACTGTTGCCAAAAACGCGGTTGAAAAAGGTCTCCTTTATCAATACCGCGATCGGAAAGTCCGTAAAAGGAACTTCCGCAGATTGTGGATAACACGTATAAATGCTGCCGCGCGCCTCAACGGAACCACTTATGCACGTCTAATCCACGCTCTGAAAGAAAACGAGATTGAGATTAACAGAAAGATGCTTGCTGACATTGCAGTAACCGATCCGGAGGCTTTCTCTGAGATTGTAAAACAGGCAACTAAGTAATTCATATTTTGAATGACAGAACCGACAAGTTGAAATTACACTTGTCGGTTTTTTTTTGCTTATTTTTTAAGCTTGCCGGCATTAACAAAAATGGCGGCTGCCAATAAACAGAACGATCTGTAAACCTGATTTAATTTTTTAGCTGCTTAGTAAATCACCTTATGAAGGACAAAATTGAAGATCTTAAATCAAATATCCAGAGTTACACAATTGAGAATGAAGAGACCCTCGAATCGTTTCGGTTAGAGTTTTTATCAAGAAACGGTAAGGTACAGGCAATGTTTGGCCAAATGGGCAACGTACCTAAAGAGGAACGCGCACAGATTGGAAAAGCCATGAACGAGGTGAAAAATCTCGCGCAAAATAAATTTGATGAGTTTAAGGAGAAACTCACCCAAACCGAATCTCGCACATTCGGCGCAGCTGATGACATATCCCTTCCCGTAGAGCCTACGTATTCGGGATCGTACCATCCACTAACACAGGCGCTCGACGATATTAAACAGATTTTAATGAGGCTTGGATTTAACGTAGCCGATGGCCCTGAACTCGAAGACGATTTTCATAATTTCACTGCACTCAATTTTCCGCCCGACCATCCTGCGAGAGACATGCAGGACACTTTTTTCGTACGTAAAAGCACCAGCGAAGAGGAACAGGACTACGTTTTGCGCACTCACACATCACCGGTACAGATTCGGTTAATGGAATCGGGTGAGCTACCCATCCGGTCAATTATGCCGGGCAGAGTGTATCGAAATGAGGCCGTTACTGCAAAATCATATTTTCAGTTTAACCAGGTTGAAGGCCTTTATGTTGATGAAAATGTTACCATGGGCGAGCTGATCGAAACGCTGGTAATGTTTGCAAAACTGATGTACGGCAGTGATGTAAAATACCAGGTGCGTCCCTCCTTCTTTCCTTTTACAGAACCCAGTATCGAAATGGATGTATGGTGGGAGAATGAACAGGGTGGCCAGTGGCTCGAAATTTTAGGGGCCGGAATGGTAGATCCGAACGTTTTTGACTCAGCTGGCATCGATTCAGAAAAATATACCGGCTTTGCATTTGGAATGGGTGTTGACAGAATTGCCATGCTAAGATATGGCATTGATGATATTCGCCTTCTTTACGACAACGACATTCGATTTTTGAAACAGTTCCCGTCGTAATCACTTTCCAATACTTCTGATAAGCTTTAAACAGAACACTTTTATTTAACTATGAAAATTTCGTATAACTGGCTAAAAAAGTATACAGATTCTCAGCTCACTGATACAGAAGCTGCAAACAAACTTACCCTTACCGGCCTTGAGGTTGAAGAAACCGTAACCACAGGCTCTGATTTTGAGAATTTTGTAGTCGGGTATGTAAAAAATGTAAGAAATCATCCCAACGCTGATAAACTCCAGATTTGTGATGTAGATAATGGCGATGAGAATGTTCAAATCATATGCGGAGCAAAGAATGTAGCACAGGGTCAGTATGTACCTGTTGCAAAAGCCGGGGCAACCATGCCTCTTCCAATGAAAGACGGATCGTTTCTCACTATTAAAAAAATGAAGCTCCGTGGAGAAACTTCCAACGGTATGATTTGTTCGGAAGCTGAACTGGGTATCGGAAGCGATCACAGCGGCATCCTGGTCTTTGACAAGGAGTACAAACCAGGCACCCCCCTGAATTCCGTAATCGGCACCACAAAAGATACGGTATTTGATATTGGTCTTACGCCAAACCGGCCGGATGCAGCCTGCCACATTGGTGTTGCAAGAGACCTGGCTGCGGTTACAGAACAGCCGTTAAAAAACCCTTACAGCACCATCGTAACCGACCACAAAAAGCTCGACGACCCAATTACTGTTACTGTTCTCGACGGAAAAAAATGTCCCCGCTATGCCGGTATGGTTGTTAAGAATGTAACTGTTAAGGAATCTCCCAACTGGCTCAAAAGCAGATTGACAGCTATTGGTTTACGTCCGATAAATAACGTGGTAGACGTTACAAATTTTATCCTCCACGAAATCGGGCAGCCATTGCACGCTTTTGATTACGATCTAATACAGGGTAAAAAGATTGAGATCAAAACATTTGATAATCCTGTTGAATTCACAACGCTGGATAGTGTTAAACGCAAAGTACCTGCAAACTCACTTTTTATCTGCGATGGCGATGGCCCCGTGGCAGTTGCCGGAATTATGGGTGGGGAAAACAGTGAGGTTAGCAGCTCAACTTCAACCGTATTTATTGAAAGTGCCTACTTTGACCCTTCAGGCATCCGAAAAACATCGAAGCTTCTTGCACTTCAAACCGACAGTTCATACCGCTTTGAAAGAGGTATTGACCCAACCATACAGCTTAAAGCTGCAAAAAGAGCAGCTGAACTGATTGCTGAACTCTCTGGCGGAGAGATTGCTGAAGGTGCAATTGATGTACGTTCAACCAGCCCCGAAAAAGCAGAAGCAACCCTTCGTGTTTCAAGGCTGAATCAGCTGCTGGGCACCAGTCTCTCAACAAAAAAAGCCACTACCATACTAACCTCTCTTGAATTTGAGATTTTAAGTGAACAAAACGATACCATAACGTGCACCGTACCCCATTTCAGGCCCGACGTTACACGCGAAGTGGACCTGATTGAAGAGGTTGGAAGAATTTATGATTATAATAACATTCCGCGCCCAAAAATGGCGCCATTTGTAACTCCTTCTCCTCTTTCGGGAAATGAAGTTTTTTATCAGCGGGTTAAATCTCTCGCAAAGTCGCTGCGTTATAAAGAGATCTCAACAAATTCACTGCTTTCCAAAAAAGAAGCCTCTGCTCTCACCGATGACTCTCTGCATGTAGATACACTTAATCCCGTATCACAGGAGAACACAACCCTTCGGACAAGCTTAACCGCGGGATTTTTGAAGGCTGTTTCATACAATTTAAACAGAAGCGAAAGTCACCTTCGGTTCTTTGAAATCGGGCACGTTTTTTCCAGTGATGAAAACGGAACCTGGATTGACGGGATTAAAGAGCACAACCATCTCCTGCTCGGTTTAACGGGAAAAAGGGAGAATCTAGGCTGGCAGAACAATCAGGAAAATTATTCCGCATTTGATCTTAAAGCGGACACAGAGTCGCTGTGGAATTCACTGAACATTTCATCTTCAGTTAGATCAACCGTAAATGATGAGCGTGAGCTTGAGTATTTTCTGGATGATGAAAAGATTGCCGTTATAAAGCAGGTGTCAGATTCGGTATTGAAAGCTTTTGATATTGAGCAGGACGTATTTGTGGCAGAAATCGATCTGACGGTGCTCATGAATAAAAATGCAGCTAAAATTAAAAACAGATATCAGCCAATTGTAAAATTCCCTGTTTTTGAATTCGATGCTGCCTTTACCGTTGATAAATCTGTGAGAGCCGGTGAACTTACCAGGGAGATCAAGAACAGCGCCGGGAAAAAATTAAAATCTGTTTCTGTTTTTGATATTTATGAAGACGAAAAACTGGGTAAAGAGAAGAAAAGTATTGCATTTCGTCTCTCTTTTTTAGATTCTGATAAAACACTCACTATCAGTGATGTAGAACCATTGGTTCAAAAAATTGTTCAGTCACTAGAAAAGAATTTTGGTGCATCCTTACGATCCTGATATTTTTTATTTTGAATGATGTTAAAATTAAGTCTGTACCGTTAATATAACTGCAGACTTGGTAACTCTGTTTTAAAGTAGTCTGGTTTTCAATTATGTCGATGAACAGCGTACAAAAGGAAACGTTTCAAAAATTACTGGAGCAGATCCGTACGCAGATTACTATGCTGAGAAAAACAAATCGCGAACTCAACAAAGAGAATGAAAAATTGAGGTCGAAATTGAAAGAGGTACACAAAAAACAGACCGATATTTTTTCAAGTATCAGTGAGTCTGAGCGAATTGCAATGCGGCACCAGGTTGACGGGCTAATCGAAAAAATTGATAAATATCTGAATGACTAATATGCAGGCAATTAAAGTTTCCATATTGGGCAAGCCCATACCCCTGAAGGTTAAAGATTCGGAAGTTGAGAATACAAAACGAATTGCCGCTTTTGTTGATGAAAAGCTTAAACTTTTCAGGAAGCAGTATACTAATCAACCCGACTCCACGCTGATGATACTCACCTGTCTCAGTATTACTGAAGAGCTTTTTGAGCTGCGGGCACAGTTAAATGAAAAAGATGAGCTGAGAGATGAGCTGATGGATCAAATAAATAAGGAATTGGAAACGTTTATCCATGAAATATCGTAATAGTTGCATACTCCATTCAATTTCAAAGGGCAGCGTAATAAAATATAATGTATATAGGCGAACGCTTTAACAGTTATACTCATCTTATAGGTGCAATTGGTTCGCTTATCGGGCTCATTGCACTGGTATATGTAGCCGTGGTAGATGGCGATCCATGGAAGATTGTCAGCTACACAGTTTATGGAATTTCCATGCTTACGCTCTACGCATTTTCAACTCTCTATCACAGTTTTAAAGGGGAAAAAATAAAAAGAGTTTTCCAAAAACTCGACCATATTGCGATTTATCTGCTAATAGCGGGAACCTATACACCCTTTACCCTGGTAACGTTGAGGGGAGATATAGGATGGATAGTATTTGGTATCGTTTGGGGTCTTGCACTTATAGGAATTACGATTGATCTGCTCCAGAGAAGCGAAAGTAAAAGAATAGTTCAGCTAATAATATATCTCTCTATGGGGTGGCTAGCAGTTTTTATGGCTGAACCTCTATTAGATAAAATTGGCGTGTCTGGCTTTTACTGGTTAATGACCGGCGGACTTTTCTACACCGCTGGCGTTATTTTTTATGTGCTTGATTCACGACACCGGTTCGCCCACGGTATCTGGCACCTTTTTGTTCTTGCCGGCAGCCTTTCTCACTTTATCACGATTGTACAATACGTGTAAAAGGTTTTCCCAAACGGATAATAATAATGTTGTCTCTGCTGCTATGAATTGGCTACCTTCTGCATACATCTTTTTATAAGTACATCTATCCATAAATATGCCTGCATCAATACGTATTTTTTTTATTGCTGATATCGTAGGTGAAACCGGCCTGCAGTTAGTAGAAACCATTCTGCCGTCACTTTCTAATAAGTATAAACCCGATTTTATCATAGCGAACGCCGAAAATTCTCACGAAGGCAGAGGGTTAAACCGCGAAATTGTAAAGCAATTATACGATGTGGGTGTTCACGTTATTACCGGAGGTAATCACTCGTTCGATAAGTGGAAGATATTTTCTTACATGAAATCGGACCCCAATCTGCTTCGGCCTCTGAATTATCCAAAAGGAAATGCCGGTTTCGGATATGGAATTTATCCAATTCCGGGAACCGACAAAAAACTGGGAGTCTTAAATCTGCAGGGCAGAACATTTATGCCACAGATTGACGACCCATTTTCGACCTCCGACTGGGCACTCAAAAATATAAAAGAAGAAACGGATCTGGTTTTTGTAGATTTTCACGCCGAGGCAACCGCGGAAAAAATGGCGTATGCGTGGCATGTTGACGGTGAAGTTTCGGCCATTATTGGTACTCACACACATGTCCCCACAAATGATGCCCGTATTCTTCCCAACGGCACGGGTTTTCTGACAGATGCAGGCATGACCGGTCCATTTGATTCTGTAATTGGAATGAGTAAAAAAACCTCAATAAAGCGTTTCACTTTAGGTACACCTCAGCGCTATAATATTGCAAAAAAAGATAACCGGCTTTGCGGGGCAGTGGTGGATATAGACACCGAAACCGCCAAATGCACATCCATCGAAACAGTAATTTATCCTGAGTTTAAAAACAAGGCTGATTAAATGTCTGATACGGCTGTTCTTCGCTGCAATAAAATAAAAAAATCTTTTGAATCGGAATCAGGAGGTGCCCGGCTGGAAGTATTACAGGGTGTTGACCTGCAAATAGAGCGTGGAGATTTAATATCTATAGTTGGCTCAAGCGGCAGCGGTAAAAGTACACTTCTTCATATTCTGGGCGGGCTCGACAGACCCGATACCGGTGAACTGTACTGGAATAATGAATCGGTATTCGATTACTCTCCCGATAAACTCGCAGAATTGCGAAACCATAATGTTGGATTTGTGTTTCAGTTTCACCATTTGATGCCGGAATTCACCGCGATCGAGAATGTAATGATGCCCGCATTAATCAAAGGCGAAAGCCAAAAAGCAGCTTCAAATCGTGCCAAAGAGTTACTGAATGAATTTGGAATGGGGCACCGGCTGCAACACCGTCCGTCGCAGCTTTCGGGTGGTGAACAGCAGCGCGTGTCGATGGCCAGGGCGTTAACCAATCACCCGGCAGTAATACTCGCAGATGAACCAACCGGAAATCTGGACGAAGAAAACACGAAAATAATTCTGGATCTGCTTTTTAAACTAAGAGAGCTGGAAAATCTTTCTGTTGTACTCATTACTCACGAAAAAGAGATAGCAGCCAGGTGCGATAAAACCTATCTGCTTCAAAAAGGTACACTTCAGGATGAATAGATTCGAGCTCCCCTACCGGTTTCGAATGCCTGCAATAAAGGCTTTTCCACTTGGTTAAATCCAAAACTAATTTTAACTTTGACATTCTTTGAAAGAACGGAATGCAGCAGCAAGAATTGAACAAAAATAACTTATGAGTAAACTAAAAAAAGAAGAGCTTGAACAGGATATTTTACTTGAATACTCTTCAAGATTTATGCATTACTATCAAACCAATAAAGGCACGGTTATTGGTGGAATCGTTGGTATTGTGCTCACAATCGGCCTTATTATTGGCTATGTAGTTTATTCCGGCCAGCAGGAACAGGAGGCTTCAGTACTTCTGGGTATGGCCGAGCAGGAACTAATGATGGGGAATTATGAGACAGCCCTTTACGGAAACGATGAAGACTTTACTCTCGGATTTGTTCAGATTGCCAATAACTACAGCGGTACTGATTCGGGAAATCTTGCTCATTACTACGCTGCTGTCTCCGAGTTTGAACTTGAAAATTATCAGGACGCACTCAGCTTTATAGAAGAATTTAAACCACCGCAGGGTATTCTCGGCGTCGCGGCTATTTCGCTCCATGCTAATATACTGCTGGAGCTTGAAAACTTCTCCGAAGCTGCACAACAGTATGAGCGTGCGGCAGAGTGGGATGAGAATAGCGCAACCACGCCGGAAAATCTATTTGAAGCCGCTCAGGCTTATCAGCGTGCAGATAATATTCAAACGGCAACAAATCACCTGCAAAGAATTATCGACGAATATCCAAACAGTTCACAAGCGTCAAGAGCAGAACGAATGCTGGGCAGGCTTGCAGCCAGTTAAGCTTTAATTTTTTACAGCAGTCAGTTCTGAAACTAAATTATGGCGTAATCCTTCCGGGTTACGCCTTTTTTTATATTCTGATTTTACAATTTACTATCTCTCTATGCGGCTGAGTTTTAGACAATTCAGCAGTTCAAACAAATATCAGAAAGAGCCATTACATATTTCTTCTGTACTGACCGCCCACTTCGTAAAGCGCTTTTGATATCTGGCCAAGCGAAGCCACTTTTACGGTCTTCATCAACTCTTCGAACAAGTTTCCATTCTTTCTCGCCACACTCTTTAAACTTTTCAGCGCATCGGATGAGTGATCCTTATTCCTTGCCTTAAAAGCTTCCAGATTTTTAATCTGCTGTTTTTTCTCTTCATCAGTTGAACGGATCAGCTCTACTTCCCTCTTATCTTCTTCCGTCTGATGGTCTGATTTAAATGTGTTCACACCAATAATCGGAAGTTCCCCGGAGTGTTTCAATGATTCATAATGCAGGCTCTCTTCCTGAATTTTTCCTCTCTGGTACATACTTTCCATAGCCCCGAGAACTCCGCCGCGATCCGTTATGCGGTCAAACTCTTTCATTATGGCATCCTCAACCAGATCCGTTAACTCCTCGATAATGAAGGAGCCCTGAAGCGGATTCTCATTCTTGGTCATCCCCATCTCTTTATTGATGATAAGCTGTATGGCAAGAGCCCGGCGAACCGAGGCTTCGGTTGGAGTTGTAATTGCTTCATCGTACGCATTGGTATGCAGTGAGTTACAGTTGTCGTAAATCGCCATTAAAGCCTGCAGTGTTGTGCGAATATCATTAAACTGAATTTCCTGGGCGTGCAGAGACCTGCCACTGGTTTGTATATGGTATTTGAGCTTTTGCGAACGTTCATTTGCAGTATACCTATGCTTCATGGCAATGGCCCAGATTCTGCGCGCCACGCGTCCGATAACAGCATATTCCGGATCCAGCCCGTTACTGAAAAAGAACGAGAGGTTGTGTGCAAAATCATCGATATTCAACCCTCGCGATAAATAGTACTCAACGTACGTAAACCCGTTTGCGAGTGTAAAGGCGGCCTGAGTAATGGGGTTTGCACCCGCTTCAGCAATGTGGTAGCCTGAAATGGACACAGAATAGTAATTGCGCACTTCTTTTTCTGTGAAGTAGGTCTGTACATCACCCATCATTTTAAGAGCAAACTCCGTTGAAAAGATACAGGTATTCTGAGCCTGATCTTCCTTCAGAATATCGGCCTGTACCGTACCACGTACTACTTTCAGTGTATCCGATTTAATTCTCTCATAGGTTTCCCGGTCAACAAGCCGGTCGCCGGAAATTCCAAGTGTTCCAAGGCCAAATCCCTCATTTGTAGGAGGCAAGTCAATTTCATACTGAGGAACCGGCATCCCTTTTTGCTCAAATACAGACTGAATTTTCTTCTGAGCCGATTCCCATTTTCCGTTCTCCCTGAGATATCTTTCTACTTCCTGATCCACAGCCGTATTCATATACATGGCCAGAATCATTGGGGCAGGGCCGTTGATCGTCATGGATACGGAGGTTGTAGGTGATGTTAGCTCAAAACCGGAATAGAGCTTTTTCATGTCATCCAGTGTGCAAATACTTACGCCCGAATTGCCGATTTTCCCATAAATATCAGGCCTGTGTGCCGGGTCTTCTCCATAAAGCGTTACGGAATCGAATGCCGTTGACAACCTCGCAGCGGGCATCCCCTCGCTCACATAGTGAAAACGTTTATTGGTTCGCTCAGGCGTTCCTTCCCCGGCAAACATTCGTGTGGGATCTTCCCCTTCCCTTTTGAATGGGAACACACCGGCAGTAAATGGGAAATAGCCGGGAAGATTCTCTTTAAGTGCAAAATTGAGCCTGTCGCCAGGGTTCTTAGTCTTGGGCATGGAGATTCTGGGAATTTTGGTTCCGCTTAAAGACTCTCTGAACAGTTCATTTTGAATGGATTTACCCCGAATCTTCACGTCGAATGTATCTTGCCGATATTTTTCGTAAAGCTCATCCCACCCATCAAGAATTTTCTTCGGGAGCGGATCCAGTTTTACGGACCAGTGATTCTCCATCTCCTTTAGATTCTGCACCATAATCTCTTTCTGGTCTGGATTCCAGTTTTCAACCTGTTTTATAGTTCCCTGTACTTCTCCAAGTTTTGATGCGATTTCAACCTGTTCCGCGGCCCAGCTGTGATAGTTTTCGATCGTTTCCGATATTTCAGAAAGGTATCTCTGTCTTTTTCCGGGGATTACGGCTTGTGTCTGCAAATTTTCGGCCGGTGAAGCATCCGTATAAATTTGCGGCTCCCAATCGAGGCCAAAATCTTCATTAATTTTCCCGACAATGGCCGCAAACAAGCGGTGTACGCCCTCATCGTTAAAGAGTGCAGCTATCGTAGGATATACCGGCATCGATTCAGGCTTGGAGTGCCACTCTCCCCTGTTCCTCTGTATCTGTTTGCGAACATCACGCAGTGCATCAAGCGAACCTTTTTTCTCAAACTTATTGAGCACTACAATATCGGCAAGGTCCAGCATATTAATTTTCTCGAGCTGTGTGGCCGCTCCATATTCATGGGTCATTACATAAATGGGGATGTCGCAAATATCCACAATTTCGGCTCCGCTCTGCCCTATACCGCTGGTTTCCACAATAATCATATCGAAACCTGCAAGTTTATAGACTTCAATCGCTCCTTTTACGGAATCACTAATCGATATATTCGATGCACGGGTAGCCATACTCCTCATGTACACATTGGGTGTATCAATACTGTTCATGCGAATACGATCCCCCAGCAGCGAACCGCCTGTTCTCAGTTTCGACGGATCAATCGAAATCACTCCGATATGTATATCGCTAAATTCAGTAAGAAAACGCCGGATAATTTCATCTGTCAGTGAGCTTTTACCCGCCCCGCCTGTTCCTGTAATACCCAAAACAGGAATCGTTTTTCCCGACCCAGCACTCACCACTTCTCCATCAAGAGCAAGCTTGTTGTCATCAAAATAAGCCACCTCTTTAATTCCGTTTTCCAGTGCAGAAATTGTTCGGGCAATGGCGTTTGCATCTCTGCTCTCTATAGACTTTGTACGTGCAGGTGCCACCTGGTTTGTATCGTAGTCACACTCCTCCATCATATAGTTAATCATGCCCTGCAGCCCCATTTTGCTGCCGTCTTCAACAGAAAATATTCTGGATACTCCGTAGTTATGAAGTTCTTCAATTTCATCACTCACTATTACACCGCCGCCGCCGCCGTACACATTAATGTGTGATGCCCCATTCTCTTTCAGCAGATCAACCATGTATTTAAAATACTCCACATGACCGCCCTGGTACGAGCTTATCGCTATTCCCTGGGCGTCTTCCTGTATGGCGCAATTAACAATCTCATGAACAGAACGGTTATGGCCCAGATGAATCACTTCGGCTCCGGTGCTCTGCAAAATGCGCCTCATAATATTGATGCTGGCGTCGTGGCCGTCGAAAAGACTGGCAGCCGTTATAAATCTTACTTTATGCTTCGACTTATAAATTTCAGGCGTAGAAATGTTGGCGGTTTCAGTGCTCTTTGTGTTCTTTTTCGTTGATTTTACTATTGTTTGATCCGGCATGGGTACATCTGATAATGATTATTTGGAAGCGGTTTCAAGATACTGATTCTGACACTAAATTTTAAGGGCTCATTATCCATCAAACAGAATTTTACAGAGAACATTCCCCTTATTTCTCCCAACAGATTATCTGTGTTTTTATTATTCTTCATCAGCCAGAATATCCATTTAAACCCAAACCACTTGAAATTCAAAGTTCCCCACACTCTCGTACTTCTGTTTTTTCTGATGGGCCTCGCCCTCATTGCCACCTGGATTATACCCTCGGGGTCTTTTTCCACACAGCAAAACGAACTCGGCAGAGATGTCGTAATTCCCGGCACGTTCGAAACAGAGCCCGAAAAGGAGTATCTGTCAGTGACAGCGCTTTTTACTGTAGTACCCCGGGCATTTGGAGATGCACAGGGGATCATCTTTTTTGTTCTGATTATCGGAGGGGCGTTAGCCGTAGTGAGAGAATCTGGCGCAATTGATGCTCTGCTTGGCAAAACACTTGATAAATTTGGCGACCAGCCTATGCCGCTTTTATTCTTTATGATGCTGGCCTTTTCTGCCGCCTCTGCCACGCTGGGAATGGCGGAAGAGTATATACCATTTGCCATTATTCTGGTTTCGCTCTGTATTGCGCTTAAAATGGATTCCGTTACAGCCATAGGCACAATGGTAGTTGGCTATGGAATTGGCTACGGAATTGCTGTTATTAATCCGTTTACCCTGCTAATCGCACAGGATGTGGCCGGATTACCACCCACATCGGGTATGTGGTTTCGCCTCATTATAGCCGTGCCAATTTTTTTAATTGGATTCCATCACGTATGGAAATACGCCAGCCGTGTTCGCCGAAACCCGGAAACCAGCCTCGTTTATAACGTACCTTCTGATGTGGATTACGAAACCACTGAGTACCCTCCAATGAACGGCCGCCGTAAAGCAGTAATGGCTGTCACACTCCTCACACTAATTATTCTTGTTGTAGGAATTGCACGCTATGGGTGGTACCTGACTGAACTGGGCGCCATGTTTCTCACCCTGGCAGTTCTGGCCGGCGTCATTTCTGGTATCGGGCTCAATCACACTGCAAAAGTATTCAGTAAAGGCGCCGCAGAGCTGACCGGAACTGCTCTTTTAATTGGATTTGCACGCTCTATCGCCCTTCTTATGGAAGATGGTGAAATACTGCACACCGTGGTAAACGGGCTTGCAACGCCACTCTCGGCTGCAGGTGCTGAATTTGCTGCGGTCGGAATGCTGTTTATCCAGAGCGCACTCAACTTTTTTATACCGTCGGGAAGCGGCCAGGCGCTGGTAACCATGCCGCTAATGGCACCGATCGGAGATTTAGTCGGAGTATCCCGACAGATTTCCGTTCTCGCATTTCAGCTTGGCGACGGTCTTATGAACATGATTGTGCCAACAAATCCCGTGCTGATGGGGATTCTGGGCCTCGCTAGTATACCGTACGACAAATGGTTCAAATTCATCGCACCTTTAATGATTAAGCTGCTTATCGCGTGCTCTTTCGCGCTTGTTGCAGCAGTTTGGATTGGCTACAGCTAATCAAACTATTCTGTCAGGCAGGCTTTAACCTGGTGACGGCCTGTAGTTTCGAACCAGCTCATTAACGCGGGCAGCTTCCTCATCCGTAATCTGAAAGTGAAAGGTACTGCGAATGGTTTTCGGGCCGAATGGAACCATTCCTATGTTGTTATCAGAAAAATAGCTGAGGACAGGGGCAGCATCTCCATCCGCCACATCAAACAGAACAATATTTGTGTATACCGAATCGAGATCAATCGAAAAAGCTTCATTTTCCGAAACCGCTTTGGCAAACTCATGTGCCCGATGGTGATCTTTTTTAAGCAGGTCAAAATGATGATCCAGGGCGTAATCGGCAGCCGCAGCAAGAAGGCCAATCTGCCGCATGCCTCCTCCCCACATTTTCCGCATACGTCTGGCTTTTTTGATATGATCGGCCGAAGCCAGCATCATCGAACCAACCGGAGCACCAAGCCCCTTGCTAAAACAAACAGAAATGGTATCGGCTATAGTGCCAAAAAATGATGCCTCTATACCTGATTCAACCATCGCGTTCCAGATTCTTGCTCCATCAAGATGAACAAATAACCCATGTTTATCAGCGACTTTTTTGATAGCAAGAAGTTCATCTTTAGTGTAATATGCACCCCCGCCTTTATTGGTGGTATTTTCAATTGCAACAACTTTCGAAAACGGGTCCCAGTCATTCTTTGTACGAACTGCATATTCGATCTGTCCGGGCTCCAGTTTGCCTCTTATGCCTTTTAAAGGCCGCAGCTGCACCGAAGAGAGATGCGCAGCAGCTCCCGACTCATAGTTAAAAACATGTCCGAGTTCATCAATAATTACCTCGTCTCCAGGTTCGGTAAGTACATGTACGCAGAGCTGATTGCTCATGGTGCCGCTGGGTACAAAAAGTCCGGCATCCATACCAAATAAAGCGGCTGTTTTCTGCTCAAAAGCGTTTACCGTAGGGTCTTCCGCAAAAACATCATCACCAAGCTCCGCACTGATCATTACGTTTAACATCTCCTGCGTTGGGCGGGTAACCGTGTCACTTCGTAAATCAATCATTTTTTGTGTGGTTAAAAAATCCTTCTCCAGTTTTATCGCCAAGTTTGCCGGCGTCTACCATTTTCACCAACAGCGGACAAGGCCTGTATTTTGGGTCTTTAAATCCTTCATACAGCACATTCAGTATATCGAGACACACATCGAGGCCGATAAAATCGGCGAGCCGCAGCGGGCCCATTGGGTGCGCCATTCCAAGTTTCATCACATCGTCAACGGCTTTAGCATCTGCCACACCTTCGTAAACACAGAAGATTGCTTCGTTAATCATGGGCATCAAAACGCGGTTCGATACAAAACCCGGAGAATCATTGGCAGGTACAGCTACCTTATTAAGCTTTTCCGACAGAGAAACAATCAAATCGGTTACCTCCTGTTCTGTTTCAAGTCCGTTGATAACCTCAACAAGCTTCATAACCGGTACAGGATTAAAAAAGTGCATTCCGATGAATTTACCGGGTCTGTCTGTAACTGCTGCAAGTTTTGTGATTGAAATAGACGATGTGTTACTTGCCAGCACTGTGTGCCCGGGTGCCGCCTGGTCTATCTGCTGAAATATCTTTTTCTTCAGTTCAAAAATTTCAGGTACGGCTTCCACAACCAAATCTGCGCTCTTAACCGCATCCTGCAGATTTGTGAACGTGGTTATTCTGTTCAGGGCTGAGGTTTTATCATCTTCTGTAATCTTCTCTTTAGAAACCAGTCTCGATAAATTTTTATCAATAGTCTTAACTGCTTTATCTGCAAGTTCTTCACTGGTTTCTGCCAGGTTAACAGAAAATCCGTTTTGCGCAAATACGTGGGCAATTCCGTTTCCCATAGTACCTCCGCCCACAACAGCCACTTGTTTAATCTCTTTCATAACCGGTCTGTTTTTCATTATTTAAATTTACATTCGTTTCGGTTGTGAGAGTATGTATTTTGAGAAGAAAGGTCAACATCTATATCATATGCTACACCTGAATTTTGTAATTTAATCAGCATTCTCTGTCACAATAAACCAACAACCAGTGTGCGCGGTTAATTGTTCTCTATGAAATTATTTGCAAAGCTCGGGCTTTTCTTTTTTATCCTTTTTACCGGCTTTATTCTGCTCGGAATTTACTGGACGTTCTACCGACCATTGCCGGATTATTCTGTTGATATTGTTGAAAACAGCCTTCAGCAACCTGTTGATATACACTGGGATCCCTATGGTACTCCCTATATCTACGCCGAAAATGACGAAGACCTCTATTTTACCATCGGTTTTATTCATGCACAGGAGCGTTTATGGCAGATGACCCTTAACCAGATTGCCATTGAAGGGCGCTTTGCTGAGTTCTTCGGTCCTGAACTCACCGAACTTGACAAGCACCAGCGTACACTCGGTTTCTGGCACACAGCTAAAACCATTCAGAATACACTCTCTGATGAAGTTATTGGTGCTCTGGAGGCCTATTCTAGAGGAGTTAACGCCTTTATTGATAAGAACGACAATAATTTGCCCATCGAATTTTCACTGCTTGATGTAGCCCCAATAAAGTGGACACCTGCCCACACCATTGCTACTACCCGGATGATGGCATGGGATCAGAATATTCACTGGAGGGCCGAAATGGCGTACGCTTACATGGGACAAAATTATGGGGTATCGACCGTACAGCAGCTACTCCCCGCCTATGACGACAGATACCCAACCACCCTTTCCCACAATGCAGATATCAATCGCATACCAAAAAATCTGCTCTCCTTCGGAAAGGTTGATCAGAATGTAAAGAGAGTTCTTGGGAAAACCGGCGACCCTTTTGGAAGTAATGCCTGGGCCGTATCGGGACAGAAAACACAGGACGGTTCACCAATTTTAGCCGGTGATCCCCATATGGGGCTAAGCATACCGGGATTCTGGTATGAACTCTATTACCGGACACCCGGGCACCATATGGCGGGTGCAACGATTCCAGGCGTGCCATTTGTGGTATTGGGGCAAAACCGCAGCCTCGCCTGGAGCATGACCAATATGATGGCTGATGACACTGACTTCTTTATAGAATCCGTTCCAAACGGAATGGGTGGCGGATATGTGGCCGACAGTACAGCCTCACCTGTTTTGATGAACGAGTTTGATGAACGCTTCGAAATAATCAAAGCAAAAGGCAGCAACGACATTCTGCACGTTATCTACTCTACAGAGCGCGGGCCTGTTATTTCAGATATTCACCCGGATTCATCACTTTTCGGTGATCAGGTTATCACCATGCAGTGGATGGGGCATCAGCCCGGAGATGAGCTGCAGGCGTTTTATGATATAAACAGGGCGGGGAACCTGAATGAGTTCAGAGAAGCTGTAAAAGATTTTAAATCTCCTGCGATGAACTTTATTTACGCTGATAAAAATAATAACATCGCGCTGCTGGCAGGTGCCGGATTACCTCTAAGAGAAAATAATCCGGTTCTGTTCAGAAGAGGATGGATGCCCGAAGATGCATGGGCAGGTATAATTCCATTCGATGAACTGCCGCATCTTGAAAATCCTGAACAGGGTTTTGTAGCTCATGCCAACAACAAAATGCATACAGACTCTTATCCCCACTATATTGCAACTTTCTGGGAATCACCCTCCCGTATCATGAGAATTGAGCAGGAGCTGGAATTTTCGGAGGTGCTTTCGGCAGAAGATATGCAGGCTCTTCAGTTTGATGTTTACTCGGAACACGCCCGCGAAATTACCGAGATAATTTTACCTGTACTCCGCGGCGCTTCAGAAAACAGGTATATAGCACGTTCTCTGCCGTACCTCGAAAACTGGGATTACGAATTTAACAGTGTATCAACCGCTGCATCCATCTTCGACCTGTTCTTCATGAAGCTGTCTGAAAATGTGCTGATACCTGAAATAGGAGCCGATGGATTTGCTGCACTTGCAGATCAGGAGCATCTGCCCGTGATGGTAATCAGCCGTTTGATTAATGAGGGCGGTTTTTTTATAGATGCAGGAGCTGATCGAAGCGAGCAAACTTTTGATGACATTATCCGTGAGTCGATGATTGAAACAGTTCGGGAACTTGAAGATAATTTCGGGAATGAACCATATGAATGGAGATGGGAAAATGTAAACACGATTACCCTGCAGCCACCGCTGCTGGGAGAAGCTGCAGAAGATCCGCAGGCGCCGGCCTTACTGAAGATGATAGTTGAAAATTTGTTTAACAGGGGCCCCTATCCGGCAATTGGCCACGCTATGTCTGTTAATAAAGCTCAATATAGCTGGGACAAGCCATTCAGCGTGAACATGGGGCCATCAATTCGCCGAATTGTAGATTTTTCAGAGCCGAATCGCTCCCTGTCTGTACTGCCGACAGGCCAGTCCGGAAATCCGCTTTCCGCGAACTACGGAGATCAAACCAACCTATGGCTCGAGGGGAGATACCGTTTTATTTACCAGGATAGTACGTTTTTCCAGCAGACAAGCTACCAAACCATGACATTATCACCGGAGTAACCGATAAAAATGATCTTAAACCAAAGCCTTATGCAAAAACTTAAATCGATCTCTGTTTTTTTGATACCTGCACTACTGCTTTCATTTTTTTTGATGGCCGGATATAATTACGAAACAAAAGACGGGAAAGCTCAGAGTTCGGTACTTTCTGCAGATTCAATAATGGCCTCAATGACGCTGGATGAAAAAATTGGCCAGCTCTTCTCGGTTAGAGCATATGGCGTATTCGAAAATGAACACGATTTAAGCCTGCAGCGCCTGGAGAGACTCATTCACAACTACCACATTGGAGGCATAACATTCTTCCAGGGCGATGTGTATGGCCAGGCCCATCTGCACAACCACCTGCAGACACTCGCAGGTAAACCACTCTGGATATCGCAGGATATGGAGTTTGGTGCCGCAATGAGAATCCGTGGCACAACACGCATTACACCGGCAATGGGTGTAGCAGCTACGGGAAATCCTGAAAATGCCTACCTCGCAGGACTAATAACAGCATCGGAAGCCGGTGCTCTTGGAGTAAACCAGGTTTATGCGCCAGTACTCGATGTAAACAACAATCCCGAAAATCCGGTTATTAACACTCGCTCCTACTCTTCAGATCCCGGCGAAGTTTCAGATTATGCAACAGAATTTATTCGTGGTGTTTCAGATGCGGGCTTACTCGCAACAGGAAAACACTTCCCCGGCCATGGTGATACCGATACCGATTCTCACCTTGCTCTGCCGGTTATAAATCACGACTATGCCCGGCTCGATTCTGTTGAACTTGTCCCTTTTCGCACAACTATTAAAAATGGCCTTAGAAGCGTCATGAGTGCCCACATTGCGTTTCCGGAAATCAGTGAAAATATTGACCTGCCCGGCACACTCGATCCATCCATTTTACAAAGAATTTTAGTGGATACGCTCGCTTTTGACGGATTAATAGTTACAGACGGACTGGAGATGAACGGTATTTCAAGCTACTACGCACCGGGCGAAGCTGTGGTTAGAGCACTGCAGTCCGGGGCCGATGTACTTCTGCTAAGCCCCGACGAAATGACGGCCATTGACGGGTTAAAGAAAGCCGTAAGGTCTGGACGAATTACAGAGGAGCGCATCGATCGATCAGTTCAAAAAATAATACAGTTAAAAATTGAACACGGATTGTTCGACAACCCCTTTATCGATATCCAGTCGCTAAGGCGAAAGATCCAGACGCCTCAGTACAGGGAAATAGCCAACAGAATAGCGCGCGAATCCGTTACGGTTCTTAAAGACCAGGATAACCTGCTGCCCATCAGAGAAGACAGAACAGAGAGTATTCTTGTAATCTCTCTTGCTGATGGCGATGGCCACTCTTCCGGTTCGGTGCTCGCACGTTCCTTCAGAAATTATCACACAGGTATTACCTATCGCGAGCTCAACAACAGGACAACCGACGAAGAGATTGAGGAGATCCTCAGGCTTGTAAACAGTCATGACCTCGTTGCAGTAGGCTCGTTTATCAGGGTGCGGTCGCATCAGTCATCCCAAATACCCCGAAAGTTTCTCTCTGTTCTTAAAGAAATTGAAAAAGCAAAATCCGCGTCACTACTCCTGGCTTTTGGTAATCCGTATGTGGTTGGAGATGTCCCGGGCTTCGACAGCCATATACTGGCCTGGGCATCTGATGCAAATCAGGTACAGCAAACCATACCATCTCTTTTTGGCGGATCAGCAATTTCCGGCAGGTTTCCGGGTGAAATTCCCGGGCTTTATGATCGGGGAGACGGCCTGAGTTACGATCACTCAACAGTTCGCTTTGATACGCCCGAGTCTGCAGGGCTGAGCACCGACTCGCTCATGAATCTGGACATGGTGATGCAGCAGGCCATAAACGATTCCGTTTTCCCTGGAGGAGTGATCGGGGTAATGCGTAACGGTGCAATGGTGTGGCAGGAAGGATATGGCTATCACGATTATACCAAAACGAAAGCAGTAGCCAGAAATACGGTATTTGATCTCGCCTCAGTTACAAAAATTATGGCCACAACCACTTCCATTATGAAACTGGTTGGTGATGGCAGAATTGATGTGGACGATCCTGTTTCAAAGTATATCCATGAATTCAATTCTGATGAAAACAAAAAGGAGATTACTCTGAGGCATTTATTGCTGCACACCTCGGGCCTGCCTGCATTTCGCATATATGTCGACAACTTAAAATCACGTTATGAAATAGTTGATGCCGTGCGTAATGAACCTCTGATAAACCAGCCCGGTGAAGAGTACGTTTATAGTGATCTTGGATTTATTCTGCTTGCCGAAATTGTTTATGAAGTTACTGGCAGCCACGTTGATGAATTTGCGAACGCAGAGATTTATAGTAAACTTGGTATGTATGACACGCTCTTTAACCCGTACAAATATGGCTCGCGCTTCAGAGGCAGAATCCCTCCCACTGAAATTGATACCGTTTACAATCGCGGAACGGTACTCGAAGTGGCGCATGATGAACGAGCCTTTTTTATGGATGGCGTTGCCGGGCATGCGGGCCTCTTCTCTTCCGCACAGAACATCGCGAAATACGCATTCATGCTTTTAAATGACGGAAACTATGGCGGAGAAAACGTCTTGCCGTCAGAAGTTGTTAGGGAGTTTACAAGCCATCAGTCTCCGGTTAATCACCGTGGACTCGGTTTTGATCGTAAGAGCGAGGGCTTTAGTTCTGCTGGTGAGTTTACCGGTCCTAAAACATTTGGCCATCTTGGTTTTACAGGCACCAGTTTATGGATTGACCCCGACAGAGATCTCGCCATTATACTACTTACAAACCGAACGTACCCAAGCAGAAGCTACGGTTCACAAATAAGCAAAGTTCGGGCAAACGTTGCCGATACTATTATCAAAAGCATTATTGAATAACCTATGAAAGAGATTCTAAAACGGGCTTATACACCCTTTTCCGGTACGGATGAGTTCTGTCTGGTACAGGGCGAATCCGGAACGGTTTATCCCGGTGTTCGCATAGAGAATAGCTCATTTCCCTTAACAATTTCAGCAATACAGGCTGCTGTGAGCAGTTGTCTGGCAAATAGTGACTTGCCTGTTTCTTACTGGCACGGTGAAAAGAGACCCGAGCTTAGTGACTACTGGTCTAATGAATATCACCTGAAACAAAACCATGATGAGTTTGAACTGTCTCAGGGACAGATATTTAATCCGTTTATTAATGAGATAAAAAACATATCAGATACACTCAGAAATCTTTGCAAGACGGCAATAACGCCTAACTCAAACTTTTCTGTGTCAGCCATTCTGGAAACCGAACGCGGATTTGTTGCCGGTGTAAATGTGGAGGGCGGCGCCTGGTCTCTTGGTTTGTGTGCCGAGCGCGTGGCTGTCGCAAGAGCGGTCGCTGCAGGTGCCGATGATTTCCTCTCCCTGCATATAATGGCTCCGAAAAGTGATTTCTGCAGCCCCTGCGGTGCATGCAGACAGGTGATACACGAATTTATGCCTAAAAGAAAGGTCCATCTCTATCATTCCAATCAGCAGAAGACAGTTCATTTTGCTGAACATCTGCTTCCCTACGCCTTTACCGCAACCTCTTTATAATCTGATATCGCATCTTTAAAAAAAATATCAATGCACTTTTTAGCAGTTCTCGATTACGAACATCTCGACAACGGTATGTTTCTTACCACATTTGCCAAAACCCTCTCAAAAAAAGAAGAACGGGGAATCATAATTCACGGTGAGAGTGAGTACACCGAACGAATAATCCAGACGGGAGTGATGCGCGAGGAAGCAACGCTTCGATCCATAAAAGACCTGAACCACAGGCTTGTTGCCCTCTTTGCAGACGAGGGAGTTTCCACTATTGCGCTCAACGGATATCAAAAATCAACCGTTAAACACGATCGCGGACAGCTCATCATAAACAGTGAATACCTGCTTAAGCTTCCGAAACAGCCTATGATACTGCTTTCGAACCTTGCAGAGGATGTTGAGACGGGCAAACCGATTACAATTCCTCTCTCCCTGCTGGCAAATTCGTTACAAAAACTGTTTAACATACCGGAGATAACCATATTCAGCAAGAAAGATAATATTGAGATATTTACCGAAAAACTGCCAGACAGCACCATTATTTCAAAAGAAAATGAAGATTTTGTCGAAACCCATATCCCGAAGAGTTTCCGCGACTTCAAATATCCTGTAAAAATAAGCTCACCATCCGATTTCTAACCAGCGTTTACTCTTTTTACCCCAAAATAGATGTAGAATGCGGTTTAATGATTAAAATTAGCAAGATTCATTTGCCAGTTTGTATGATGTTCAATAGTTTGGCTATGTTTTAAAAATGACAACATAATCAACCAAAAGGTATTTTTATGAGCAGAAATGAAGAAATAAAGTCGTTAATAGAAGAACTTGAACCCGACATGGAGAAGTTCTACGAAAAAGGAAATAAAGCGGCCGGTACAAGAGCAAGAAAAACATTGCAAGAGCTGAAAAAACTTGCACAAGAAGTCCGTCTCGAAATCCAGGATATGAAAAACTCCGGTGAGATTTAGAAGTGTGTAAAGGCTGCTGCAATTTAAGCAGCCTTTTTTATTTTTTTGAAATTTTACCTTGACTTAGATTTGAATACTCTGTTATATTTAAATCTTCCAAAATTTGGAAACATTCCTCGGTAGCTCAGTGGCAGAGCAATCGGCTGGTATCCCGACAGCAGTCGGGACGTAGGTTCGAATCCTTACTATATTTTGAATTATTTATTCCTCGGTAGCTCAGTGGCAGAGCAATCGGCTGTTAACCGATCGGTCGTTGGTTCGAATCCAACCCGGGGAGCTTTTAAAAGGACAAATCATGCTCAAGTGGTTTGTCCTTTTTTTTTACGAATATGGGCTGCTACCTCTACATATTACGCTCTCAGATCAAAGAGACTTACTATTACGGTTCATCCGGTGACCCGCAACAGCGCCTGCCCCATCACAACGCAGAATCCAGGGGATATACCCGGCGATACAGACCATGGCAAATCGTCTATCAGCATGAGTTCCCAACCAGAAATAAAGCTGAAGCCGCCGAACGGGTAGTAAAAGGCTGGAAAAGCAAGAAAATGACCCGTTTGCTGATCAAAGGTAACATTCAAATAGAAGATTATCTGTAATGTGATCGGGTCAGAGCAATCGGCTGTTACTCCGACAGCTGTCGGAGCGTTGGTTCGAATCCAACCCGGGGAGCTTTTAAAAGGACAAATCATGCTCAAGTGGTTTGTCCTTTTTTTTTACGAATATGGGTTGCTACCTCTACATATTACGCTCTCAGATCAAAGAGACTTACTATTATGGTTCATCCGGTGACCCGCAACAGTGCCTGCCCCATCACAACGCAGAATCAGGGGATATACCCGGCGATACAGAACATGGCAAATCGTGTTCCGATATAAATTTTCTGCAGGTTAAGAAGCCTCACTCCTACATTCATTTGTCTCTTAATCATAGGATTACAAGATTTATACATAAACACAAACGGGCTAGCTCCAATTAAGCTGTTTTTATTTATGCAATGAACAAATTGAATCTCTTATTCAAATCAGAATCTGTCAGCGCTTCTCTTTTGTAAAAGTCAAATTTTCAGGCAAAATGTTATACTTTTTCTTGATTTTTTTGAATTAGCCAGCCAAAAAACTTTTTTTCCGGAAATCACCTGTATTTCCGACTCAATTTTCAAAGATTGTCCATTTTTTTTACAGATAAATAAATGTATTTATTTCTTTTAACCAATCATGGCTAAATGTTATAATTTTTATTTGGACAAAAAGACAGATTACTACTAATATTTATTGAATAAAGTGTGTTTGAAATATATAATCAGACGTTCTTTAATAATTACAATCCTATCTAAATAAATAATTATGAAGTTAAAACTATTTCTTGCAGGGATATTGAGCATGTTTCTAATTTTTACTGCGTGCGATTCAGACGACCCTGTCTCCGTTATTGATATTGACCCCGATACCGAAGAACCCGAACCAGACGACGAGGAGCCGGAAATTGACCCCCTTCTTGTAGACACATGGAAAATGGACCCAACAGCAGGTTCACTGGCCGTAGGCCCATCAGCAGATGAAGTTGGAGTATGGTTCTCAATTTCTGCAGGTGATGTTTCTACACGGGACTGCTTTTACGACGATCTGTACACATTTAACGAAGACGGTACATTTGAAAATGAACTGGGAGAAGAAACATGGGTTGAAGAATGGCAGGACGGAGTTGAAGAAGACGGCTGCGGAACTCCTGTACCTCCGCATGATGGCTCAGAAGCTGGAAACTGGTCAGCAGATGGTGAAACCATTACACTTTCAGGAGATGGTGTATTTCTTGGTCTCGCAAAAGTCAACAATGATAATGAGGAAGGAAATCCAAGTGGAAACACGATTTCCTACGATTATACTCTGTCTGAAGACAACACCATTCTTGAGGTTACAGTAAGTGGCTTTAATGCAGAGGAACCAAATGCTACCTGGTACTATCGTCTGACCAACGACCTGGATGCAGGTAATGATGATGGAGATGACAATGGTGGCGATGATGAAAAAACGATCATCGATGATGTAAATATCGACTTTGAAGGCGATGAGCCGGAATTCAGAGTATTCGGCGGAACCGATGATCAGGGTGCTGATGTAGAATATTCAGTCATTGAAAATCCTGATGCATCAGGTGAAAACACGAGTGCTACGGTAGGTTCACTACTCGATCCGGATCAAAGCGTGTTTTATACTGGTACCTCCTCGACCCTCGATGGCTATATCAATTTGACTGAAAAAAATACGTTTACAGTGAAAGTATGGTCGCCGGTTGAAGGTGCGGTTATTAAATTTAAACTGGAAGACAGTGCGGATCCAAGCATTAGTAATGAAGTGGATCAAACCATCACTGAAGCTAATGTATGGGAAGAACTAACGTACGAATTCCCTGCTGAAGACAGCGAAAAGTTTGATACTGTTGTTGTATTCTTCAATTTCGATCCCAATGGAGACCAGTCTCCCAAAGAGGGTGAAAACACATACTTCTTTGATGATATTATCTTACAGTAATCATCAATTGATTTTATAATTTTTCAAAAGAGCCGATAAGTTTTTATCGGCTCTTTTTTTATACACCTATTATACTTTCATTCAAGAATGAAATGTAAATTTTATCATCAGGAAAGCAGAATTTCTAACTAACTTGAAAATCGAAACTCAATTTTATGATTAGAAAACAAGTATTCGTTACGCGAATCGCTATGATTGTTGCGCTCGGTGGTTTTTTAATGGGTTTCGACGCTTCTGTGATATCCGGTGTCGTTGGTTTTATAGAACCCGAATTTTCTCTTACCAAATTTCAACTCGGATGGGCGGTTGGCTCTCTTACATTAACTTCTACCCTCGCAATGATGTTTGCCGGTCCGCTGAGCGACAGATTCGGCAGAAGAACGGTACTTAAAGCAGCCGCGATTTTATATTTCATCTCAGCGCTCTTTTCGGCAATTGCTCCTACGTTTTCCCTTCTTGTTACAGCGAGAATGATCGGAGGCCTTGGTGTTGGGGCTTCTCTTATACTCGCACCTATGTATATTGCTGAAATTTCCCCATCCAACATCCGGGGAAGAATGGTCAGTTTTAATCAGCTCAATATTGTTATTGGTATCTCTGCTGCATTCTTTACAAACTACATGATATTACAGTGGGCTCAGTCCGAGGCTTCCTGGGCTCAATCACTAATGTTTAGTGAGTACACCTGGCGCTGGATGCTGGGGCTGGAAACTCTGCCCGCCATTCTCTACTTCATCGGCCTTTTCTTTGTCCCCGTGAGCCCAAGATGGCAAATCCTCGTTGGCAAAACCTCCGAAGCAAAAAAGACACTTGTAAATTTAGTAGGCGAAGATGAGGCCGAAAAACAGCTTCAGGACGCAATAAAAAGCCTGGAAGCTGATAAAAACAAAGAAAAAGTATCTATCAGGGAGATTTTTCAGCCCGCATTACGGCTGGTACTGCTTGTGGGTGTTTCCCTGGCAATTCTTCAGCAAATTACCGGAATCAATTCGGTCTTTTTTTACGCTCCAATGATTTTTGAGCAGTCCGGCATTGGTACCGACGCCTCTTTTATGCAAGCTATTCTTGTCGGGGTCACCAACCTGGTATTTACTATTCTGGCCATGCTCTTTATTGATAAACTGGGCAGAAAACCACTGCTCATTTTTGGAATGGCAGGTATCGCAATTACAATGTTTATTCTCTCCTACGGATTTCATTCTGCAACCTACACGCTCACTCCCGAATCAATTGAAACACTGGATGAAACAATTGATAAAGAAACACTAAGAGTAAGTATGAGCGGAGTACAATACACCAATGATGTTCTGTTTAAACAGGCACTGGCCGACGCAATTGGAAGCGAAGCAGCGCTCGCTAATGAAACGCCGATCATCACGGCTGCCATTGACATGAACCCCAATCTCATCCTGTTTGGAATTATCGGTTTTGTTGCCTCATTTGCTATCTCTATCGGACCTGTAATGTGGGTTATGTTCTCTGAGCTTTTTCCTCTTCGTGTGCGGGGACTCGCCATATCGTTTGCTGGATTTATTAATTCCGCCGTAAGTTTTTTGGTACAGCTTGTTTTTCCGTGGGAGCTGGCCACTCTTGGAAATAGCATCACATTTTTGATTTATGGTCTATTCGCTTTTGCCGGGCTGATTTTTGTGTTGAAAATTGTACCCGAAACGAAAAATAGAACCCTCGAGGAGATCGAAAATCAGCTGGTAAGAAAACTGGCCTGAAAAAGTATTATTGCCAAAGTTTGGGAGGAAGCACCCCGCCCTGTGCCTTCCTCCCAAATTTTGGATAAATGGGTACCCGCTCAAAAATCGAATCGCATTGGCAGGTCATCAACCAACCTGTTTGTAGTAATTTGAATGTGTTCTATATACTGAAAATTGTACATTCAGAGATCACCTTATTTAAAACCGGTACCTTATGAAATCTCTTATTACTCCACTACTTACTTTCTGCATACTGTTTATGGCTGATGTTTCTTTAGCCCAGGATTTGAACATGCTGCAGGAGCTCGAAGAAATTGCCATCATTGACCAGAAAGTGATGATGCCGATGGGAGATGGTGTTCGCCTTGCCACCGACATTTACAGACCCAAAACCGATGAGCCGGTCCCGGTTATCTTTTCCCGAACGCCGTACAACTTTAATACCTACCGTAATGGTCAGGTTTCTAACCGCACACTGAATAGTGCGTACGAAGCAGTAAAGCGGGGATATGCCTATGTTGTACAAAACGAACGTGGTCGATTTTTCTCAGAGGGAAACTGGAATATCTTGGGCACTCCCCTAACCGATGGGTATGATGCGTTTACATGGATGTCGGATCAGGAGTGGAGCAATGGTAAAATTGGAACACTTGGGTGCTCTTCTACTGCAGAGTGGCAAATGGCCGTAGCGGCGATGGATCACCCCGCGCATGCTGCTATGGTGCCCCAGGGGTATGGAGCCGGTGTAGGGCGTGTAGGTGAGTTTTACGAGCAAGGCAACTGGTACAGAGGCGGAGCCGGACAGATGTTATTCACGGCGTGGCTCTACTCGACTCAGCACGACCCATTGGCACCTGAACTGCCGCGCGGAATATCACAGGAAGATCTTCTGCGTTTACAGAGATTTTACGACATGGCTCCCCGGTACCCTTCCGTTGACTGGTCTGAGGCGTTAACTCATCTTCCTATACAGGATATCATCAAAAATGTAAATGGACCGGAGGGAATTTATGAAGATATGATTACGAGAAAACCCAACGATCCCGAGTGGTATCAGAGCGGCCTTTACCACGATGATATGGATTTTGGCGTGCCAAGCTTTTGGTTTGTCTCATGGTACGATGTTTCAACAAGTCCAAACCTGGCGCTATACAATCACGTTCGGGAAAACGCATCTGATGCCAAAATAAGGGACAATCAATACCTGGTTATTGCTCCCACTCTTCATTGCGGTTACACGCGCGCCACCGAAAACACAGTAGTCGGCGAAAGAAATGTTGGAGATGCGACCCTTCCCTACACCGAAATGATATACGACTGGTTCGATTTCTGGCTTAAAGATGAACCGAATGGGATTACCGAAGAACTGCCCAGAGTTCGATACTACACCATGGGAAGTAACGAGTGGCAAACGGCAGATCAGTGGCCGCCAAAACAGGCTGAGATGACCACATGGTACTTAAACAGCAGCGGCAATGCCAACTCGAGGCTTGGGGATGGAGTTCTGGCTGAAGACCCGCCGGTTAACGATATGCCGGATACGTTTATATACGATCCGATGGAGCCTGTCCCCTCCTATGGTGGTAACGTATGTTGCACAGGTAACGCCGTGCAGGGCGGTGCGTTTGATCAAAGTGAAATGGAGCTGCGCGAAGATATCCTTGTTTACACTTCCCAGCCGCTGGACCAAGGAATTGAAGTGAGTGGATTTATTGAGTCCACCCTCTACTTGTCATCAGATGTAAAAGACACTGATGTGACTATCAAACTGATTGACGTGTATCCCGATGGTACGGCCTATAACCTGGATGAAACCATTCAGAGGGTTCGCTACCGGGAAGGGTACGACAAAGAGGTATTTATGAAAGAAGGGAACATTTATGAAGTGAATCTTACCCCGATGTCTACAAGTAACTATTTTAAAGAGGGTCATCGCATAAGAATAGAAATTTCAAGCTCTAACTTTCCAAGGTTCGACCGCAATCTGAATACCGGCGGTAATAACTATGATGAAACGGAAGGCGTAACGGCCACAAACTCCATTCATCATTCCTCAGAACATTCAAGCCGGATTGTATTGCCCGTCATTAAATGACGGGAATACGCGGACTTGAGATGCAGTTATAATTATTGAAAGTTCTATTCAGACAGATTGAAATTTGTCTGCTGACTCTAAAGGCGTTTATTAAGTCATAAATTTTCAGAGAATCCGTAATTATTTATGACTGATGGCTCGGAATTATTTACCTTCGAAGTACACTCGATTTAAACGAACAGATCTACAGATATGCCCAAAAATCAATTCAACATAGACGACGCCTACCTTTTTGAGTCTGAGCTGACTGAAGATGATAAAATGATTATGGAAACAGCCCGCGAATATGCACAAACGCGGCTAGAGCCCAGAGCCCTGGAAGGAAATCAAAATGAAATTTTTGATCTCGACATTGCAAAGGAAATGGGCGATTTGGGATTACTTGGCGCTACCATCGATCCCGAATATGGCGGTGTTGGCGCAAGTGAAACAGCCTACGGGCTCGTAGCCAGGGAAGTTGAACGTGTTGATTCCGGCTATCGCTCATTTATGTCGGTTCAGTCATCCCTGGTTATGTACCCTATTTCTGAGTTCGGAACAGTGGAACAAAAACAGCGTTTTTTGCCCCGGCTTGCAACCGGGGAGATCATAGGGTGTTTTGGATTAACTGAGCCCAATCACGGGTCTGATCCTGGTTCTATGACTACAACCGCACTTAAAACAGACGGAGGCTGGATATTAAACGGCGCCAAAATGTGGATTACGAACTCCCCTATTTCTGATGTTGCCGTTGTTTGGGCCAAAGCCAAAGAGTCGAAGGATGATAAACCGGTGATTCGGGGATTCCTTGTAGAAAAAGGGATGAACGGATTTTCTGCTCCCGAAACCAAACACAAAATGAGCCTGCGCGCATCCTCAACGGGAGAACTGGTTTTTGAAGATGTTTTTGTGCCTGATGAAAATGCATTCCCCGACATTCGCGGACTTAAAGGGCCCTTTATGTGCCTGAACAGTGCCCGCTATGGGATAGCCTGGGGAGCCGTTGGTGCTGCTGAATTCTGTTACCAAAAGGCGAGAAATTATGTGGCAGAGCGCCATCAGTTTGGAAAGCCCATTGCCGCGAATCAGCTTCCTCAGACCAAGCTGGCAGACATGCTAACCGATATAACCTCCATGCAGATGCTGGCCTGGAGGCTTGGGAAACTAAAAGACGAAGGACGCCTGCACCCGTCAATGGTCTCATTGGCAAAGCGCAACAATGTTAGCAAGGCACTGGATATCGCCCGTGTTTCCCGCGATATGCACGGAGGAAATGGCATATCGGGCGAATACCGTGTGATTCACCATGTCGTTAATCTCGAGTCTGTAAACACCTATGAGGGAACGTACGATATTCACGGTTTGATTCTGGGTCGCGAAATAACTGGCATCCAGGCGTTTACGCCGAAAGGGTGAAGGGGCAGCAGACAGGCAGACAGAGGGTAGAAATAAGCTGGCGCAAGCGTCCCCGCTAGTGCCCTCTCACTAGGTTTTACCTCTTGGTTTTTTATGTTCAAGCTCAAGTTCAAGCACGCGCTTTCCATCAACCTCCAGCTCGCGGGTTACGGCGTATTCGTAGCGGGTTCGCTGTCCATGCCCAGGGCGTTGAGGATCGATTTAATGGCGATTCCCGGATACCTTTCTTTGCCGGTGATGGTTCGTGAGGCTGGTGTTTTTTTCCCGGTAAAGGTGATGTACAGGTTTCGGAATTTAAAAAAAGGCTGGGTAATAGATCCCGTGTGCTATTCCGCTTCAACTCTGGCACTTAATACTTTATCCCCTATTTGAATTTGATCCACAACATCCATGCCCTCAATTACCTCACCAAAAATCGTATATAATCCGTCTAAATGAGGCCTCCATGTATGCGTAATAAAAAACTGACTCCCCTCTGTATCAGGCCCTGAACTTGCAATTCCTACTTTACCTCTCGAAAACGTTTCAATGGAGGGCTCTGTGGGAATTCGATAGGCTGGTCCTCCAAAACCGTCCCTCCGATCAAAATCTCCGCCCTGTATTACATGGTTTCTTACCACCCGATGAAATGCCACATCATCATAAAAACCGCTCATTGCTAAGTTTTCTATTGAAGAGACGGTAAATGGAGCATCCTGCGGGTAAAGGCGAATTCGTATCTCTCCCCTGTTGGTTTCCAGGATCCACACCGGCTGATCACCCATTCCGTTCAACTGGTTCATATCTGGTTCTCGAAATGGCTGCATTGCAGGGGCAGGCAGTTCTGAATACATTTGCCGGTCAACTTCAGACAATAGCATATACAGTTCCATGGCAAAACCCGAATCCGGGTTTTTATATTCGCTTCTATATAGCTCAATGAGCGACGTAACTTCATCCTCACTTAGTTCTGCCTTGTTAAAAATCTGAACGGCCGGAGACAAAACACTTCGGTTTTGTTCAAAAATCTGGTTCAGAACCTCTTGCTTGATGATGCCCCCGCTATCCCCATTCAGGGAATCGCTATCGAGTAACCTTCCCAGTGCTTCAGCTGCACGGTAGCTCGTGATCCCCTCCTCTTTCAAATCCCCCAGAAGTAAATCTCTAAACTCAGTTACATCCATCATACTCTGCTTCAGAGTATAAACACGATCCATTAGATAGGGATTTTCATTGGAAATGATTTGTAATGAATGTATCTGACCAGAAATACCTATACCGATATTCCCCATTAGATCAAGATATGACAAGAGAATTTCAGGATTTTCCGTTTCGAGATTCAGATGGTTTTCAATGGCAAATAGCATCTCTGAAGAAAAATGCTCAGATCCCTTGAGAGATTCCATCAGCTCTATTTTAACATGTCTGTTTGGGTGCTGAATCAATGTTTCAATAAAGAATAAAAGCTCTTCCTGAACGCTCGCCTGTGCACTTGCCCTGGCTAATTCTACGGCAAACTGCACATGTTCTCTAAGTTCCCCGGTTGATCTTCCTTCAATTGCGATGTTCACTCCTTCCGAACCAAGTGCCCTCACAAAATATTTATCAATAAGCGAGACAGGCTCTGATTTGGTATGTTGAAGAAACAGATCTGCCATCCTGCTATGAAGATCGCTTCCCGGCTGAGGCCTGTTCCTCTCTGACCTGTAATACCCGTACAGTAAATTTCGCCTGACATCCTCATTTAAACTTCTCTCATAGAGATCCAGCAGTCTGTGAGTGTCGGAATCTGAGGCATTTACCCTGGCCGTGAGTCCCCCAAGAGCCATGGCGCACCGATCTCCTGGAGGCTTCATTTCAAAATCGTTAAGAAGATAAATCAGGTTCTCTTTCTCTCCTATTCTATAAAAAACCTCACAAGCCAGTTCCGACGATATCTTTTGCTCTGAGGATAGCCGTTGCAGCTGCCCGAGCTGATCCGGGGTAAGATCCGTATGGCTTAAAACGATCCAGTCCCGTAAACTTTTTGACTGGATTACCTGCTGAAAAATCCATTCGGAATGAACAGGATCTGCATGGATAAGTGCCATAGATGCACGATAGGAAATTCCGCTGTCATTGTGATTTCTGAGCGCCCATAGCGTATCAAAATCACGCTCAACAACTGCTGTATTCAGCTGGTTTTCAGTATCACCCAGCAGGTTAGTAATTTGCGCCACAGTACTTTTCGGAACAGATAAAAGCATCAAAAAAGTAAAAAATAAAACCGGGTAATGAGTTTTTGTTTTTATGAAATATCTTCGTTTCTTACACATATATCTTACATAAATCTGATTTCAATGGACAAAGCTCAACTTACAAGAAAGCAAAAAGAATTTTTCGATTATATTGTAGAGTACAAAAAGGAGCATGATGTATGGCCCACCTACAGGGAAATTGCCGATGCGTTTGATTACAAATCTCCAAACAGCGTTACTCAGAATATACAGGCACTGTTAAAAAAAGAGTATCTGATAAAAACTGAGGACGAAGAGTACGATATACACCCCGAATTTGAGGAGAATCTGGGGATTCGCAAAACAACGGGTATCCAGGTTAGAGGATTGATTGCGGCCGGTTATCTTCAGGAAGCTGTTGAGGCAGATTTAGGCAGAATTACCCTTGAAACCATTTTCCCAAATATTGATGATATGTTTGCTCTTCGTGTAACTGGTATGAGCATGAAAGAGGCGGGAATATATGACGGGGATTTTGTTCTGCTGATGGATAGTGATGTGAAAGACGGTGACATTGGAGCAGTTTTGTATAATGGCGAAACCAGCCTGAAGAAAATCTATCATGATAAAAATGGCCTCAGACTGGAACCCGCCAACAAAGAGTACGATAACATTATCATTGAGCCGGATGTTTTTGAAGAGGTTCGGATTATTGGTAAATACATTGGCCATGTAAACCGTACCGGCATTCACAGAGCAGTTCCGACCCGCAAAGCCAGTTAATTAACTTTTATTTTTTTCAGATATGGTTTCGAGTTTGCCGTTAGCCCCTTTCCTGGATTCGAAAAGCTGAGAATCCTTAATCCAGGCTCTGCCGCCATCGTGCTGCAGTTTTTTTCTGTTTTTGTATTTAAAAGCTTGTTTATGAAGATCTGGAAGCTTACTCATGGTCCTGAAATTTAAATTAATGCAGTTTTATTCACCTTATATCATCACTTACTCCACAGCATTAATGATAATGGTTCCGTTTGAAAAATTAAATAAAAACGAACTCTTTTAATTTAACTCAAAAACATTTATTTTACGAATCTTGAAAAATTTATAATCTAATGAATAAAATTATGTACGCGGTTGTAAAAATTGGCGGGCATCAGTATAAAGTTTCTGAAGAACAGACCGTGTTTGTGAACAGGTTATCCGTAGACGGCGATAAGATTACTTTAGAAGATGTCCTTCTTGTTAAAGATGGTAAAGGTGAAGTTAAAATCGGCACTCCTACTGTTAAAGGTTCAAAAGTAGAAGCTACAGTTGTTGATCACCTTAAAGCCGATAAAGTAATCGTCTTTAAAAAGAAACGACGTAAGGGCTATCGTGTCAAAAACGGACACAGACAAGCAATAACACAATTAAAAATTGACAAAATTTCTTAAAATTAAATAGCTATGGCACATAAGAAAGGTCAAGGTTCTACAAGAAACGGACGAGATTCAGAATCAAAACGTCTCGGCGTTAAAAAATATGGCGGGGAAACCGTTCGTGCAGGTAATATTATTGTACGACAACGCGGCACAAAATTTCATCCCGGTGAAAATGTGGGGCGTGGAGGCGACGACACCCTCTTTGCACTATCTGACGGCAAAGTAACGTTTCGAAGAAGAGCAAACGGCAGAAAATACGTTACGGTAGAGCAGGTATAAATTATTTTACTTTTTTTACGAGCTCCGGTAATTCGTTTTGCCGGAGCTTTTTTTATTTTCGGGTATGAAAACTTCCGACAAAATCTCCTCCGCATTATTACAATTTGGCACAATTTTCTGTATCGGCAGAAACTATGCCGAACATATAAGGGAAATGAATTCCGAAAAAACAGAGGCACCGGTTGTTTTTTTGAAGCCGAGAAACAGTATTCTACTCAGCGGCTCAACTCTTAAGCTACCCACCGACACAGATAACGTACATCACGAGGTTGAGCTCGTACTGCAGATCGGGGAAACGGCCGAATCTGTATCAGAAACAGAAGCACTCCGTTATGTTAGCAGCTATGGCGTTGGACTCGATCTCACAGCCAGAGATCTTCAGTCTCAGGCAAAAAAGAGCGGCCTCCCATGGACCCTTTCAAAAGGATTTCGCGGTTTTGCACCGGTTGGTAATTTTATTGATTTTCAGCAAAATCACGATTTTTCAAATATTACACTTACTGTTTCAGTAAATAACGAGGTACGCCAAAATGGTACTACTTCCGACATGATTTTCTCTGCTGCCGAGCTGGTATCTTATCTATCCCGGCAGTTTACACTGCACCCCGGCGATCTGATCTTCACGGGAACGCCTGAAGGTGTAAGCAGAATATCAAAGGGGGATCATATTCATGCATCTTTAAACGGTGGAGAGTCCTCTCTGGAAATATATGTTGATGGGTAAAATTACAGCCGTTTTTGTATATCTGACTCTCTACTGCCTTGCGTTTACCGCTAACGCACAGGAACTCGATTTTTTAAATAGCAACGAATCCTATATCTGGCCTACAAATTCCAGCCGGCAGATCTCGTCTACATTTGGTGAAACACGTTCTGCACATCTTCATGCCGGCCTGGATATTCGCTCGTTTGGCAGAGAGGGCTTTGAGGTGTATGCCACAAGAGATGGCGTGGTACACCGTATTGGAATGGGGCCTCATGGCTACGGTAACGTTGTTTATTTAAAACACTCAGACGGTTCCTATTCCGTTTATGCGCACCTTAACCGTTTCGAAGATACTTTACAGGCATTTGCCGATTCAATTCGAATGAACACTTTCAGTTTTGATCTGAATTTAAATGTCGAAAATTATCAGATAGAATATAAACAGGGAGACGTGATCGCCTACACGGGGTCCACAGGTATTGGGCCTCCCCATCTTCACTTCGAACTAAGAACACCGGATTTTAAACCGTTCAACCCATTACTAACAAACTTAACCGTTCAGGATACAAAGTCGCCTGTATTTCGACAGCTTGCAGTTGAGTTTAAGGATCAGGAGACTCTTCATCCCGCCGGATTTAAGATTTTTGAGACAACCGCCCGTGGCAACAGGTATAGCTTTGGTGAAATCGACGTATCCGGACCGGTTGGATTATCGGTAAACGTCTCAGATAAAGTAAACTCAACCCCCAACTCCTACGCTGTTTACTCATTAACAATGGTTGCCGACGGGGATACGCTCTTTCACTCCGTGGCAGATTACTTTCCCTACCAGTATTCGTCGCATATGTTTTTGGATCGTTCTTACCCGATTCTTGCGCAGACCCGACGCGGCTTTCAGCGGTTATTTGTAGTTAACGGGAATAATCTTCCGTTCTATCAAAAAGTAAAAAACAGGGGTATTTTATGGTTTGAAAACGGAGAGCACGAGATACAGATTATTGCGAAAGACATTTTTGGAAATGCATCTGTTGCAGATGTCACTTTAAACGCTTTAAATGGGAATTCGGGGCGTAACAGGAACATAACAGAAGTTCCAACATATCCCAATTCTCAGCAAATTCTGAAAAAAAATATTTTCCAGCCCACTATTACCGCACAATATTTAAACGGTTCGCTGCTGCTTGCTTCTGCAAACGATAATTTTATTCCCCATACAAAAGAGACTGTTCATTTAAAACAGGTAGTTCCCGGCGGTTGCACCATACAGCATATATCACCGGGACAGAGATCCGTTTTTACAAGTTCCGATAAAAAGATATGGCTCGAATTTTCCGATGAGTCTTTATATGATCCGCTTACGCTTGGAATGGCCGTATCAAAAGATGAGGATGGTTTAAGAATAGATTTTAATCCCGACAGACTGCCGGTACACGCTCCCGTCGGGCTTCAGGTTTTGCTATCTGATTATTTTGAGGAGACGGAGCAGCTTGCTTTGTATTCTTTAGATGAGTTTCGCAACCGTAAATTTTACATAGGCTCAGTAATATCAAATGGAATTCTTCGGGCAGAATTAAGGGAGATCAGCAGTTTATACATCACAAAAGATACCACGGCTCCGTGGATAGGCATGGCGAGAATTGGAAAAGATTTAGCAGGTAATCAACTTGTAATTTTTCCTGTTCGAGACAGTGATTCCGGAGTCGACTACAAGCAATCTGTTATTACTGTGAACGGCGAACGGGGCCTTACCGGTTACGACCCCGACAAACGACAACTCTATTTCTACAAACCGGGCTTTACACTCAAAAAAGTAAATGAAGCGTTCATTGAGGTTTATGACAGAGCAGGCAACCAATCTGAAAAAAACTCCTCCTTTCGGTATTCTCCCTGATACCAATTAACAGGCCGCAACACAGCTGACCTCAATTAAAACTGATTTTGGCAATTCTTTCACGGCGACTGTCTCTCTTGAGGGTGGATTATCTTCAAAAAACTCACCATAAATTTCATTTACTGCAGGAAAATCGTTCATATCCTGCAAAAAAATTGTGCATTTCAAAACGTTTTTAAAAGAAGTTTCTGCCGCTATGAGGACCTGTTCGAGATTTTTCATTACCTGCCGTGCCTGCTCTTCAATTCCTCCATTCACAATTTCCATGCTCTCAGGTAGGAGCGCAATCTGCCCGGAGCAATAAACCGTGCCATTATAAACAACAGCCTGGCTGTAAGGGCCAATTGCCCGGGGTGCTTTCTCAGTATAAATAATTTTCTTTTCCATTATCATTATGGATCTTTTCTGGTTATTAAATGTGTAGGGAAAGTAAGTGAAAAATTTATTTGAATCTTCATCAAATATATTCACTCTGATATTGGTTAAGCTGAGATTGCACAAAGTCGTATATATGGTTACTTTAAACTGATATCAAATAATTAATCAACGATACTTTACAAATATGAAACGTTACAAATTATTTCTCCTCCTGTTTGCATTTGCAGGTTTTTTATGGTCATGCGAATCAACTAGCCCGCTTGTTAACGAAGTTCAGTTAAATTTGGTAACGGGTAACTTCGATGCAGCGCTTGAAACCGTGAATACCGCAATTGAAGAAGATCCCAATAACCATATTGCACATTTCTATAAAGGAGTTGTGTTAAGCTCTCAGGCAGAATCTTTCGAAGATCCAAGAGAGAGAGAAGAGTACTATGCAAGAGCCAAAGATTCATACGATACAGCACGCTCGCTGATGCAGGAAATGGAAGAGACTCCTGCTGAACTTGAAGAACTTAATAACACTGTTATTTCTTACTGGGCGGATGAATACAATATGGGTGTAAATATTCAAAACGATGACAGCTTGTTTAATGCCACTGAAGATCCTTACAGGACATCGCTGGCACACCTTGAGAATGCGGTAACTATTAACCCCGACAGTGCCATGACCTACCAGGTTCTATCGTCTACTCATTTTCAGCTTGAGCAGATTGATAGGGCTATCTCAACTTATGAGGAGGCAATGGAGCGATTGGAAGAGCCTGAATCGAGCGATTACGAATACCTTACGAGCCTTTATATTTATGATGGACAGTACGAAAAAGCTATAGATATGGCTGAAGACGCCTTGGAAAGAGATCCGGGCAACTCCATGTTTGTGCAGTTTATGGCTGATGCATACATCCAGTCTGGCGATCGCGAAAAAGCCGTGGAGATTGTTCAGGATCTGATTGATGAAGATCCGGAAAATCCGCAGTACAGACGAGTACTGGGAACGCAGATCTATCAGAATGTAGAGGAGCTTGGCAGTGAAGTATCAGATATGTACGAAGAACTCTTTCAGCTGCGGCAGCAAGTTCGCGGATTGAGCGGAGATGAACGTGCAGACGCAGAGGCAAGTATTGAAGAAATGAGCCAGGAGATAGATGATATCGAAGCTCAAATTGATGAACTGACTCAGATTTCGGCCGAGCAGATGGAAAAGGTTGTTGAGCTGGAACCGGAAAGTGAATCAGCAAACTTCATTTTAGGTATCATCTATCAAAACAGAGCAGCTAATCTGTTTGAAAGAAGAAACAATACCACCGACAACGCCCAGGCTAATGAATATGATGCCATGGCCAGGGAAGTTCTCCAGGATGCGCTCACATATTATGAGAGAGCTGCTGAAATTAACCCGGATAACCCTGAAAACTGGCAGTCACTCTTTCAGGTATACACCACTTTAGGTATGGAAGAAGAGGCTGAAGAAGCCATGGAAAAAGCGGGCTTTGAAAATTAATTCCGACATTCAGCTTTATAATTTAATTATATGACTCAACTATTCACCCGACAGACAAGCTTCGCGCTTGTCTTCGGGCTTTTTTTTATCGTTTCATGCTCATCCTTAAGTAAAACAGAATCTGACAAGAACTCCCCGGCCAGTTCCGGTCCTGTGACCGAAATTGAGAGAATTGATAAACAGATTGAAGAACAGGGTATCAGCGAATCACTTTTATTAAGGAAAACCCAACTGTTTATTGATGCTGCCCAAAATGAACCTCTCCCCTCCTCAAGAAAACCGTTCTACAAAAATGCCCGCAATACGTCACTGGATGCAAAATCCCAGCTTAGTGGGGGGGTATCAAGGCTCAATAAAATTTTGACGGATGCGTGGTCTGTCGAACACAATAGTGGTGTTAGAATGCTGCAGACAGATAGTGATGAAAACGGGTCAGTAGAAATATTTGAAAAAGCCATAGCTCATCTTGAAAATGCAATAATTCTGCAACCCGACAGTCTTCCAACCTATAATATTCTGGCAACCGCCTACTATAGTAACGGTTTATATACCGACGCAAACAGTGTTCTCAATAACATTTTAAAGGTCAACACAGACCCTGAAAAGGTGGCCGCTGTGAAAGAGAAACAGGCTTTTATTTATCTGGAGTCTGGAAATACAAGTAATTCTGTGGCAGTGTACCAGGATCTTTTTAATGGTAACAGTTCATCAATCACCATTACTCATGGCCTTATAAACGCATATATCCTGGATAATCAACCGGAAGTAGCAGCAAAGCTTCTTCAGGACCTTATTGAACAGTATCCAGACCAATCTACATACAAAGAGTCGCTGGCGACAGTTAAGTACGAGCAATTTAAGCTGGGAGCAGATTCACTTCTCTTACTCACTGATTTCTCAGGGAATGAAGAAAGTGTGATTGAAGACCTCATCTCTCAACTCTCCGACATAAAAGATATCTATGAAGGTTTGTCGGAAAGCAGTCTTATGGGAGAGAAGAGAATTCATACTGCTGCCGCTTTTCACACAAATGGAGCCGCTTATCTTGAAGATATCAGAATGAATTTCGATTTAGATAGTGAATTTTCTGAGAGGCTGATTGAAAGTGAAAATGAATTTCTGGAGTTATCCCTGAAATACTGGGAACAATTAGCAGACCTAAATCCGGATAATGTAGAATATATCTACACTCTATATACCGTCTACAATAAGCTTGAAATGTTCGAAGAAGCCGAAAACATTGAGCAATCATTTAATTTTTGACACATGAAGTTTAACACAAAAGCAATTCACGCCGGCCAGAAACACGAGGAAACCTCCGGGGCCGTTATGCCTCCTGTCTTTTTTACATCGACCTATGTACAGGAAAAACCAAATGTTCATAAAGGATACGATTACGCAAGAGTTGGAAATCCAACGAGAACAGCTCTTGAAAATTTGATTGCAGGCCTCGAAAATGCTGATAAATGCGCCTGTTTTGCAAGTGGTGTGGCAACTATCGATGCCATTTTAAAAACGCTGAAACCAGGTGACCATGTTATAGCTTCAAACGATCTTTACGGAGGAACCTACCGTCTGTTTACCAAAGTATTTGAACCTTATGGTATAGACTTTTCATTTGTAGACATGACCAATATCAGTAATATTAAGTACGCAATTAACAGCGATACAAGATTGATATGGATAGAAACCCCCACAAATCCGCTTCTAAGAATTGTTGATATCATGGAGGTCTCCAATCTGGCCCATTCAAGCAGAATACTCACGGTAGTAGATAATACCTTTGCCTCACCTTACCTTCAGCGCCCTCTTGACCTTGGAGCTGATGTTGTAATGCATTCCACTACGAAATATCTGGCTGGTCATTCCGATATTATTGGTGGTGCTGTTGCAAGCTCAAATAAAAAATTTATGGATAAAATTGAGTTCCAGGTAAAAACCAGTGGAGCCGTGCCGGGGCCAATGGACTGCTATTTAACATTGAGAGGTATTAAAACCCTTCACGTTCGGATGGAACGGTCGGTTGAAAACGCGAAGGCTATCGTGGAGTATCTCCAGGCAAATGACCGGGTTGATGAAATTTTTTATCCCGGCCTTCCTTCACACCCGCAACATAATACTGCGAAGAAACAGATGAATGATTTTGGAGCCATGGTTTCATTCAACTTGAAAGATGACAGCATTGAACGTGCAGCTGAAGTAATGAGTAAAACTACAATTTTTGCACTCGCAGAGAGCCTGGGAGGAGTTGAATCATTGATCAGCCACCCGGCTTCTATGACACATGGATCCATTCCAAAAGACGTGAGAGAAAAAGCAGGGTTAAAAGATTCACTCATCAGGCTTTCCGTTGGTATTGAAGACAGCGAAGACCTGATTAATGATCTAGACAAAGCTATTAACTCTTAAAAAGAATTACCATGAAAACGGTTGTAATTGTTGAAGCAAAACGAACTCCAATAGGATCCTTTGGGGGAGTACTATCTTCTTTAACCGCTCCGCAACTGGGTGCATCCGCTATCATTGAAGTCGTAAAATCTGCCGGCATTAAACCCGATTCGGTTGAGGAGGTACTAATGGGCAATGTACTCACTGCCGGCATTGGGCAGGCACCGGCCAGACAGGCCGCCATGAAAGCCGGGCTTTCAGAACTTACTCCCTCCACAACGATCAATAAAGTATGTGCTTCCGGAATGAAAGCAATAATGATTGCAGCAGATCAAATAGCACTGGGGCATAACGAAATTATTGTTGCCGGCGGGATGGAGAGCATGAGTAATGTTCCCTATTATCTGCAGAAACAGCGGTTTGGTGCAAAACTGGGCCATACTAAAACCCTCGACGGCATCATCACAGATGGGCTTTGGGACGTTTACAATGACTACCATATGGGTAATGCAGGTGAACTGTGTGCCAGAGAGTGTGGAATTAGCCGCGAAGATCAGGATAAGTTTGCTGTGGAATCGTATAAAAGAGCCATCTCGGCCCACGATTCAGGTGCGCTTAAAGATGAGATCATTGAGATGAAGGTTACAGACCGGAAAGGCAATTCCACAAAAGTTACCAGAGACGAGGAGCTGGACAGGGTTAATTTTGATAAAATTCCTCACTTAAAACCTGTTTTTGATAAAGATGGAACTATTACTGCCGCTAATGCAAGCAGTATTAACGACGGTGCAGCCGCATTGCTGCTCATGAGCGAAGAGAAAGCTGATGAACTCGGACTGAAACCACTTGCAAAGATCCGGAGCCACGCAAGCGCAGCCAAAGCTCCGGAATGGTTTACAACCGCACCTTCCGATGCAATTCCCATTGCTTTAAAAAAAGCCGGTTTACAGAAAGAAGATATTGACCTTTTCGAAATTAACGAGGCATTTTCAGTAGTTTCACTGGCTAATAATCAAATACTTGAGCTCGATCCATCAAAAGTAAATATTCATGGAGGAGCCGTAAGCATTGGCCACCCAATAGGATGCTCCGGTGCCCGTATAGTCGTAACCTTACTGCATGCCCTTATATCTACCGGCAAGCACACCGGTTGTGCCGGTATATGTAACGGAGGTGGCGGGGCTTCTTCTCTCGTGGTGGAAATAATTTAAATCACAAAGATTAGATTTATAAAATATTAGCGGATTTGGTTGATTTTTTTACTCCCTGAGCGTATCATCATTTATATAAATTTTTACTAATTATCATTTTACAAAGATAATTGCCTATTCGATAACGCTACTGATTTTTGTTTAATAAAATCCCGAAACGAATGTTTTACTCCCTCTGATATTTATCGAAGGTTTAAATATTCACTAACCAAAACAATATATCAGGTCTGATTAAAGTTTTACTTATATTCAGATGTTTATTTAAAAAGGCTTAAAGCATCATCACTATGAAACGAATCCTATTTTCAATACTCATATTAGCCATCATTCCGTTTAGCCATCTGCAGGCTCAGGTTGGAATTACGGCAGTACCTTTTTTACAGATAGAACCTGACTCAAGATCCACTGGGATGGGAAATACCGGTGTTGCAATTGCTGATAATGCTTCAGCTATCTTCTGGAATCCCGCAGGGCTCGCTTTTCAAAACCAAAACCAGATCAGCCTTACCCATGCAAACTGGCTTCCTTCTTTCAACGCAGATCTATTTTACGACTATCTCGTGGGTACGTATCATGTAGAAGGTATTGGCACAATCGGTGGGCATCTTACTTTTTTAAATCTGGGCGAACAAACAAGAACAGACGAAACCGGACTTGAACTGGGCAGGTTTAACAGTTTTGAGCTATCCGGTGGACTATCCTATGGGTTTCGTCTTTCCGATAATTTTGCCCTGGGAACAGGCCTTCGTTTCATATACAGCTCCCTTGCAGATGGAAGCGTAAGCGGGCAGGATATCAATCCAGGTTCCAGTATTGGCCTCGACTTAGCAGCCCTCTACAAAACTGATCCGTTTGTAGTTGCAAACAGACAAGCGTCTTTCAATGCCGGTTTTAACCTTTCAAATATAGGACCCGGAATTCAGTATACCGATAATGCTCAAAAAGACCCTCTGCCCACGGTTATGCGCGTCGGCTGGGCCTACAAAATGAATATCGACGGTAACGGTATAAACACTATTACGCTCTCAAATGATATTTCAAAAATTATGGCACGCAATGAGCGTGTAGGAAGCGACCCTGACAATCCTGAATTTGAAACCATGGGTTCGTTCGAAGCACTTTTTAACTCCTGGGGATCTTTTGAACGCTTTAATGGAACAGAAACTGTATCTGTAGGGCTTGGACAACAGCTGATGTGGGGTGTTGGTCTGGAATACTGGTATGATGAACTTTTTGCACTCAGAACAGGCTACTATTATGAGCACCCCGAAAATGGCAACAGAGAATTTATTACACTTGGCGCCGGATTACGGTATAACATTTTTGGTGTAGACTTTAGCTATCTCTATACTCTGGAAGATGATCATCCGCTCGCCAATACCATTCGTTTAAGCGTCTTGATTAATTTCAGATGATACCCATTTGATGGTATTTCCTTTTCTTAGAAGCAGTGCAATAACAACTTTTATGGCACTGCTTTTTTTATGTGTTTTACATACCGAACCATCCAAAGCACAGGCTTTTATTCCCGCTTTGAAGAAAGTCGCGGAAGCAAACCATAACACTTTTTCAAAGAAAGATCCCGTAGAGGGAAAACTGCACATCGTTGCTGTAATGGTTGAATTTCAGGAGGACGAGAACCGTTTAACCACGGGCTCTGGAATATTTGGTGAGTCCGGTATGACCTTCCTGAATAATCCGGATATCCGTATTGATCCGCTACCCCACGATAAGCACTATTTTGAAGCACATCTGGAATTTGCCAGGAATTATTTCGAAAGCATGTCGAATGGTTCTTTGAAAATAGATTTCACAGTAATCCCTGAAATTGTAAAGCTTTCAAAAGAGATGAGCCGATACTCACCAACCGGGCGGGAACTGAATTTTCTTCCTGTAGCAGAATTAGCTGCAGAAACGTGGGAAAGCGTAAACCGGCTGAATTTGATAGATTCTCTTCCACCTTCCGACCTGGAGACTGCGTTTGTTATTTTCCATGCCGGAGCCGGCCGGGATATTGAACTTGTGGGCACCACGCTTAATAAAACTCCCCAGGATATCCCATCAGTTTACCTGAGCAAGGAATCATTCAGAAATATTTTTAATGATCCCGCTTTTGAAGGCTTTCCGTTAAACATAGCGGATGCAATTGTAAATAATACTTTGATTCTTCCAAGAACACTGAGCCGTCCGGGCGAAGATGTTTCCGGTAATCAGTTTGTTCTGCAGTTATCACTCAACGGCCTTGTAACGGCACAAATAGGCAGCCACATTGGCCTTCCCGATCTTTTTGATACTGAAAGCGGCAGGTCGGGAATTGGCCGCTTTGGACTTATGGATGGTGCAGGCATTTTTTCTTACAACGGCTTGTTTCCGCCCGAAATGTCGGCATGGGAAAAGGTATATCTTGGCTGGATTGAGCCGCAAACACTCTCAACGTATAGTGATGGTGATATAGCTGCAGAACTACCGGCTGTATCAAAAAGACAGTATAATTCTGTACTTAAAATTGAGCTGTCAAAAAGTGAATACTTTCTTATCGAAAACAGACACAGGGACCCCGATGGTGACGGGGTAATTCTCGAGATTCAGAAACCTGACGGATCAACTGTTTTACAAACGTTCACTAACTCTGATCAGGCTTTTACCTTTCAGGAACAGGGATATGAAGAACTTCTTGAACCCGGGGTGATTACCTCCGTTTCTGATTACGATTTTTCACTCCCGGGAGGCCTGTTTGATGAAAATGATAATCCAGACGTATTACGGGAATTGAATGGCGGTATTCTCATTTGGCATATTGATGAAAACATTATTCAAGAAAATATCGCATCAAATACAATCAACACAGGCACCGGTCCAAACGGCATTTCGCTGATGGAAGCAGATGGTGCCCAGGATATTGGAAACCCCGTATCAAATGGATTGTTTAACAATAACAGTAATGGCTGGGCTTTTGATTTTTGGTGGAGTGGAAATAATGCTTCCGTAATTACTCAAACTGATTCCATTCAGCTTTATCAAAATCGTTTTGGACCCAGCACCACACCGAATAACCGCAGCAATACCGGGGCTTCTGCGGATTTTGAGCTATTCGATTTTTCAGATAATCTTCCGGTTGCCTCGCTTTCAGTTCGCGCAGTAAATCCACATTCATCTCTTTATTCAGAAATCAATACCAGTAAGCTGAGAAGCCTCACTATTTCGCCGGTTACGATTAAATCAAATCCGTACTGGCAGGCTTATCCGCTGGCGATACAGCCAACGAGGCTGGATGATGAACCGCACTTTATTATTCCGGGGTCGGATGGAATTGAAGTTATTAAACCAGGAAATGTTTCGCTGTTAAATTCCGGGCTTCAGACTGAGTTTCCAATTCAGCAGCCTCTGTGGAACGTTGGAAATCAGCAGGTAACAATTTCTGAAAATCCGTTTGGGAGAAACGAAATAAAAGTTAAATCGTTTACTACAGACGATGGAAATTTTGCCCAGGTGTGGCAATTAAATACAAAAACAAACGCAGGTTTTATAAGTGAATCTGAGGCCGGGATTATTGACCTGGACCACACATCAGAACAAATATCTTTAAGTGATGGAACCTTAATTCAGAGTCAAAATGCGGTGCAAAAATCTGAACGTATAGGCGGTATTTCATCCAGGATTGAGCAGAACCAACTCATTATTGATTCACCAAACGGTGAAATTTCTCATACCATACCCGAAATCTCTAACAGCGGGAGAAAACATACTGGCATTATCAGTCAATCAAACGGAGATACATTTATTTACCTGCTGTTGGATGATCTTTTGATGATATATCATAACTCAAATAATTTTGAGGATGCATCTATCCTGACAGATAACACAAAAATAGAATGGCCTGCTTTTGGTGATATTGATGGCAATGGAACTGTTGACATTCTCTATGTTGATAAAGAGTCGAATACTCTCCAGGCAAAAACTGTTACCGGAGCCACACTCCCTTTTTTCCCTCTTACTGCACCCGATGAAGCCATCTTTCTTGGAACTCCCCTTCTTTCTGATTTGGATGGAGACGGGAATCAAAACATCATTTTGCAAACAGAGATAAGTTCGTCTGTTTCCCTGAATGCTTTCGACTCAGAAGCGACTATCCTGGAAGGCTTTCCCCTTCTTGTTGGCGGCGGCGCTACTGAGGATGTGAATACGATTCATCCCGCAATTTTTGAAAAGTATTTATTAGCTGTAAGCCCCGATGGAGAACTCAGGCTATGGAATTTTCCTGCCAATACTAACGCAATCTGGCCGGCTAAGTATGGTGAAGGTGCAAACAATAAGGTTACGGGGCGGATTCAGACAAACAGTTCAAACCCCACAAACAAAAGCTTTCTTGTTTCTGAGGAGACGTATAACTGGCCAAATCCGGCTAATGACTATACGAATATCCGTTATTTGACCTCTGAGCCTGCAAAAATTGACATCAATATCATTTCAGCGAGTGGAAGATTGGTATATTCAAAAAAATCAGCAACAGACGGAGGCATTGCAGAAGAAATTACTGTAGATACATCAAAATGGTCAAGCGGTGCCTATTTTGCGCAAATTAAAGCTGAAAGCGCCAATCAAACCGGACAAAAAACAATACGAATCGCGATTGCCAAGTGACTCTTAAACAAACATACCGATACCTGCTTCTATTTGTGATTGTTCTCGGACTAGGTTCCGTCACTCAGACAGTTTTTGGACAGGTAAGCCCCGGTAATTTCAGCTATCCGTATAGCCATCTGGAGTGGAAAACTGTGGAAAGTGATCATTTTCTAGTACATTTCCAGGAAGGAAATCAAGAGTCAGCACTTGCCATATCGGCCATAGCAGAGGAGATTCACGGACCCGTTACATCGTTGTATAATTATACTCCTCCTGAAAAAACAAGCATCGTTCTGAGAGACAGGGAAGACATCTCAAATGGTGCAGCTTACTATTTTGATAACAAAATTGACATTTGGCTTCCATCACTCGATACGCCATTCCGCGGCACTCACTCGTGGTTTTCAAATGTAATTATGCACGAATACACGCATATTATTCAGCTGGGGGCTTCAATGAAGCGCAACCATAAAATCCCGGCTATCTATTTACAGTGGCTCTCTTATGAAGATATCCGCCGCCCCGATGTCCTGTACGGATTTCCAAAAGGTATAATTACACTGCCATTTGCAACAGTCAGTATTCCTGCCTGGTTTGCTGAGGGAACGGCCCAATTTCAGCGTGAGGAAGTTTACCACGACTTCTGGGACACGCATCGCGATATGCTTTTGAGGACAAGAATTCTTTCCGAAACCCAGCTTGGGTTAGATGAAATGGGCTTTTTTACATCTAAAACCAGCCTTGAAAGAGAACTGGTTTATAACCAGGGCTTCTCTTTTACAAAATATCTCACAGAAAAATTTGGTGAATCTGTAATTGCTGATCTTACCCGGCAGTCGGCGAATCAACGAAACGGAAACTTTAAGAGCGCTATTGAAAAGGTAACAGGTGTTTCCGCAAATAGACTCTATAATGATTGGGTATCATTCAAAAAGAGTGATTACCAATCCTTACTGAATCCATTATCTCTGACCCCCGCCTCTTTAATAGAATCAAATGGGAGTTACAACCTGTACCCCGCTGTAACTCCCGATGGCGGTAAAATAGCTTACATCACTGACCAATATGAGGGATCCGGCTTAACTAAACTTGTAATTAAAGACCTAAAATCCCGGGAATTGAGAAAAATAACACTTTCCGGTTTTGATGGCAGCTCAGCTGTTCATAAAAACGTACATGCTTCATCTGTAATCCGGTCGGATCTGCAATTTGAAAGAGTCAGAAACAGATTTTCCTTTTCTGATACTGGCGACAAGGTTCTCTATAGCCACAGAAGCTTAAATTCTGAAGGCGAGATGTACGAAGATTTATATGTAGCCGATCTACTCACTGAATCTGTAAAACAGCTTACTGAGAGCGCACGGATAACAGATCCATACTGGCATCCAGATCAAAAGAGTATAGTTGGGGTACAACAGCAGGATGGACGCCAAAATCTTGTATTAATCAATTCTGAAACGGGTACTGCAGAGCCCTTAACCGATTTTGCCCTGGGAACAACTGTTTATTCACCGGTTTGGACGCCTGGTGGATCAGACATAATTTTTACAGCAGCTGCTGCAAAAAATCGCAGTTTATATATTTACGATACGGGCCTGAAGGAAGTTCGGCCTCTGCTGGTTCACGATAACATCGATATCCGGAATCCCTGGATTGATGATGAAACAGGTGAAATCTATTTTTCTTCTGATAAAAACGGAATATTTAATATCTATAAAGCAGATCAGGGTTTCACCAAAATTGTAAAAATCACAGAAGTCTCCGGGGGGGCTTTTATGCCCTTTGTTAAAGATTCAATACTCTACTACGCAGATTTTCGATATGATGGTTACAAAATCGCCGATATGCCATTGGAAAGTTCTGATGGAACCATTTTTACTCCTTATGATTTTACTGAGCCGGTTTCATATGGTAATTCGCTCCAGAATCTAAATAATCTTAATCACACCACTTTAACCATACTGAAAGAGGACAGTACGGGACAGATCTCATATAGATACGCATATAGTGACAATTTTTTGGATTACAATCGGTCCGTAAAAAATTATACTGAGACAACTACCCGGTTAAATATTCTTCCAGTGATTCGTTTTGATAACTATTCCAAGCTGAAGGGCAACAATTCCAGGCTTATAAGAAACCTGGAACTTGAAAATCTCAGTAAAAATTTATGGAGAGATGTAAAAATTGGAGCATATTTATCTGCACGTGATGTTACGGAGTCACTGTCTCTTTTTGGTGGTTTAATGGTGGGGCCGGGTTCACTAACTTCAGAAAGTACGGGTGATTTTTTTTCACCATCCAGGCTTAGTTCTCTCGACAGAGATCTGTTCTTTATTATTGATTACGCCGGCATTCCTTTTATAAAGAAGCGATGGTCGCCAACTATAAGTCTGGAGTTTTATAATACCGTCAGAAATGTACGTGACGGACTCGAAATTGAAGAGTTTACCTGTACTTCCTGCCTGCCTGAACAACGGTTTATAGATATCCGTTACAGCATATGGGAGGCTAATCTCTTTTTCAGAAGTAAATTGAATCGAACAAATCTTATAGAGCTTGGTGCCTCCTATTCTCCATACAGTGTAGTTACGGACAGTTTTTTTTCTAATGAGTTTAGGGAGCAAATTCCAGGTTCAACATCCGAATATTTCCGCGGGTTCTCATATACTGCTGCCCATATCATTGAATTTACAATTCCTGAACCCCACTCCGATATTGCGCCAAGAGGGTTAAAAAATGAATTGCGGTATCGTTACGAACCAAGCCGCTTACTGGATAATTTTGAGCTCGATAATGGTGTATTAACACCCGTTTATCTTAGGGATCAAAATCACTCTATTGAATTAAAAAACCGCATTGGTTTTAAACTTACAGACAAAACAACGGCTGCATTTTCGTCCAGGTTATTCAGTTACCTAAACTCACCTGAAGACTTCTTTTATCTGGACTACGCCGGGGGATTAAGCGGTATGCGATCATATCCCTATTTTGCACTAGGAGGCCAGCGAACATTATTCAGCAGAGCGTCGGTATTTATACCTCTTTTAACCCAGATCAATCAACAGTTCAGGGCATATACGATAGATAAGGTTTTTGCCCATTTTTATTACGAAGCAGGAAATGGTTGGGGTGGACCTTTGAATATCGGCAGCCAGCTTAAACAGGGAGTTGGAGCAGAATTAAGATTTGCATTAAACAGTTCATATACTTTCCCGTTGAAATTTTTTATAAATAGCAGCTATGGTTTTAATCAATTTAATGTAACTTTACCTTCAAGCTTTATTTCATCTGATGGTAGCAATTCTGTGAAGTACGGCAAGGAAGTTTTATTTTATTTTGGCCTTACATTTGATTTCGATCTGTTATGAGATACCTATTACTTTTATGTATCCTCTCATTTTTTGTAACTGCAGCACATTCCCGTCAGTCTGAGTTTGAAGTCTCTTCACAACATAATTCTGTTGTTGTACAATCTTCACATAACAATAATCAAGAGCTTCATTTAATTGAACCCATTTTGAACCGCTCTTATATAAATCGAACTCAAAATTTAAATATTGACGAGAGCCGGATCGGCAGTCCTGCCTCTGCATTTTTCAGCTCTCTTTTTATACCGGGTTCGGGTCAGATAACCCATAAGAAATGGTGGCGTGCAGGCCTTTTTATAGCTATTGAGTCAGCTGGCATCTACCTCGCAGTAAGTAACCGAAATAAAGCAGTTAATGGTGAGCGAAGTTATGAACAGTTTATTGATAATAACTGGAGCGTCGTTGAATACTCTAACTGGCTCATAAACTATCACGAAGTAAATGGAATTTCTAACCCGTACATTGATGATTTAAAAGCTGAAGTTGCCGGTAGATCTGCTGCTTTTAACAATCAAACCGACTGGAATGCAGTACCCATATCACTGTTAAGAAATGTTGAAAAAAACACTCCTTTTATTGTATCCGATCAGCAGGTGGCTAATAATTTTTCTCATACCCTGCCCGACTATGGCTCGCAGCAGTATTATGAGCTTGTAGCAAAATATTTTCAATTTCAGGGCGGATGGCGTGATTTTAACCGGTTTCACGACAATATTGGAAATACAGGAATTTTCTTTAATGAACGTTTTATTATTGACAGGACAGGGTCAACAGCAAGTACATTTTTCTTTGATGCAGCCGATATGGCAAGTACGTTTAATCAAAACTACCGGGACAGCAGATTGTTTGCATCTATGCTGATTGCAAACCATGTACTAGCTGCATTTGATTCGTATTTTACATTTAAGCTGAAACAAAAGGACCTTCAGCTGAGTTCAAGCATTGCGCCTGGGCAGCAATTATCATTTTCTTACCGGTTTAATTGAATTAAAAAAACCGCAGATTCTATTTATGTTCAAACCAGTTTTAAAATTAGCATCCATAGTTATAGTCGCAGGTATAGTGATAGCCGTAATTATGGACCTGCTTGTAATGCCATTTTACACAAATTATAACGAAGGCGTTACAGTACCCGATGTAACAAAACTATCTTTGGAAAAGGCAGGCGAAAACCTTGAAGAAACCGGTTTACGTTATGAAATTCTGGAACGCAGAGCTCACTCCGCCTATCCCGCAAACTTTATTATTGACCAGGAACCTGCCGCAAAAAGTATCGTTAAGCCAAACCGAAAAGTGTACTTAACAGTTAATACTGATGTAACGCCCCAAACTGTGGTACCAAATGTTGTGAATATGTCATTGCGTAATGCCGAAATACAGCTTGAAAATCACGGATTGTCTGTTGGAACCAGAAGCTATGAGACATCCAGATTTCGAAATACAATTTTGCGCCAATCTGTTGCTCCCGGCGACACAGTATCAAGAGGTACCGTAGTTAATCTTGCTGTTAGTGATGGCTTGGGATCACGAATTGTTACTGTACCCCGTGTGGAGGGACTTAGACTGTCTGAAGCTCAGCAACAACTGATAAATGCAGGGTTGAGAGTAGATGAAATTACATTTAGGCCAGCAAGAGACACATTGCCAAACACCATTTTAGAAATTCAGCCCGATGAAGAAGAGCTACCTGAAGGTCAGGGAGTAACCCTAATCGTATCTGAAAGATTCGACGCAGTAGAAGAGATTGAATCGGGAGCAATTGTTGACGACTCTGTAAACGTAAATAATAATCCACCTCAGGAAAATGAACCTTGACTATCCGGTACTTGCACCTTCCATTTTAGCCGCAAACTTTAGCCGTCTTGGAGAAGAGATCAACGTGTGTCTTGAAGCGGGTGTCAATTGGATTCACTGCGATATTATGGATGGCCACTTCGTTCCCAACATCAGCTACGGGCCATCAATTGTAAATGATGCACGAAATATCGCGCCAGATGCATTCTTTGATGTTCATCTGATGATTGAAAAACCCGATAACTTTATTGAAGAGTTTGCAGATGCCGGTTCAGATCTGATATCCGTTCACTACGAAGCCTGTCCCCACCTTCACAGAACAGTTCAAAACATTAAAAGGCAGGGCTGCCTGGCAGGAGTTGCCGTTAATCCTGCAACAAACATTCAGATGTTATATTCCATACTCGAATACGTGGATTTGGTTCTGATTATGAGTGTGAATCCCGGTTTTGGCGGACAGTCTTTTATTGATTCGAGCTACAGTAAAGTTAAAGAACTGGTGGCTTTACGAAATGAATTACAGCTGAATTTCCTTGTAGAGATAGATGGCGGGGTTGGACTTAAAAATATTTCACAGCTTGCCGCGAACGGTGTTGATGTACTGGTTGCCGGCAGCAGTGTTTTTAAAGCAGAAGATAAAAAAAAGAGGATTGGGGAATTAACAAAGCTTGCAAAAACAGGAAGCAAGTCATTGATTTAACTTAAATTTTAATCAATAATAAACAGCTATCGAAAACCAACAGCAAATATCTGAAGAAACGTTTTATGTCGAAAATATTGATCCCGTACTCGTTTTGGGGTTCCGGGATAAAAATCTGCAAAAACTAGACAACTCATTTCCAAATACAAAAATTACAGCCAGAGGAAATCGAATAAAAATTCTGGGCCCCGATGCTGATATAAAGGCATTAAAAGAGATCATTTCGGAACTTATCCAGGTAGCTGAAAAAAAAGGAGAAGTACTGCCTGGAGACGTTCAAACACTGCTGGCTCTTGCTGACAAATCGGAAAAAATCAGAGATAGTGTAAACCGTGCAATGCGCAATGAGGATATTGGTGATATTATCCTTCATACACACACCGGAGAAGCCGTTACGGCAAAAACTCCCGGTCAGCAGGATATCGTTGATGCCTCGGAAAAGAATGATATCCTTTTTGCCATCGGGCCTGCAGGAACAGGAAAAACCTATACATCAGTTGCCCTAGCTGTAAGAGCTTTAAAAGAGAGACGGGTTAAAAAAATTATTCTTGCCCGTCCTGCTGTTGAAGCCGGGGAAAATCTTGGGTTTCTCCCCGGAGATCTCAAAGAAAAAATAGACCCCTACCTCCGCCCTCTTTATGACGCCCTTGAAGAGATGATTGAATTCGATAAACTTGAATTTCAGCTTGCGAAAAATGTGATTGAAATTGCTCCCCTGGCATATATGCGGGGACGAACGCTCAACAATGCATTTGTTATTCTTGACGAGGCACAGAACGCTACAAATACACAGATGAAGATGTTCCTGACCAGAATTGGGTTTAACAGCCGGGCCATAATTACCGGCGATGTTACCCAGACCGACCTTCCAAAAAAGCAAGAGTCGGGCCTCATTTCTATCCAGCAAATTCTAAAACATATTGAAGGGATCTCTTTCGTATATCTTGACCAAAAAGATGTTGTACGCCACAAACTGGTTCGGGACATCATTGATGCTTACGAAAAATTTGAAGCAAAAAAATAATTATACGCTTGTAGTACAATGAAATATCCAACTGTGCATGTTTTGTATGAGGGCACATTTTCTGTTGGAACGGATAAAGTATTCAATCCAATAACAAAAGAAGACCCTCCGCATAAAGGAGCCTTGAAGCTTTCGATAAATCCCTTTTTGATCTGTGAAAAAGACAGAAAAACACTATTTGATGCCGGTATTGGTGACCTTCTTTCGGAAGAATCATCGATTAATACCATTAAAGAAAATATCGAAAGCCATAATCTCACTGAATTAGACATAACAGATATTTTTATCAGTCATCTTCATTTTGATCACTTTGCGGGCCTGGCAAACAGAGAAAGTGGCTATTGGGATCTTACCTTTCCCAATGCAACAGTTTATGTGTCAAAAAATGGCTGGAATGATCTGTTAAATTCAGTTAAAAAGGAAGACGATGCCATACAAAGTTTTGTACATTTTTTAGACGCTAAAGCTGATCTCTTTTTTCTGAGTGATGATGACAACCCCCTGCCAAATGTTAAAACAAAAACCATTGGCGGACATACAGAACATCATCAGGTGCTGTTTTATGAAAACGGTGATCATAAATACATAATGGCTGGCGACGTTATTGGCAGACGGATCGCAATAAATAGAAATTTTGCCGCCAAGTTTGATTACGAACCAAAAGTAAGCATGAAATGGCGCACTAAACTAAAAGACTTGGCCTACCAAAATAACTATATCTTTATGGCTTATCACGAAACTGACCACCCGCTTTTTAAACTAATTCAAAAACAGGAAAAACAAGGTTATTCCATAAAAAATGTTATGTAATGCTTCCAGAGTATATTTCCCAAATAAAATCATTTTTAACAAACAGAGGGTTTCCAAATTCATTTGATTCGGTAGTAATTTTGGGGTCTGGCCTGGGAGATTTCACAGACCACATCAAGTATCCTTCCGAAATTTCATATGCCGATATACCACATTTTCCAGTGCCTACCGTTCAGGGGCATACCGGCCGCCTGATATCGGGTACCGTAGCTGATAAACCGGTTTTGGCTTTTTCAGGTCGTTTTCACCACTATGAAGGGTACGATCTTGCTAAAACCGTGCTTCCGGTTCATATTGCGGCGGCTTTTGATGCTAAGAAACTTATTGTTTCAAACGCAGCAGGCGCAATTAACACCAATTTTTCGATTGGTGATTTAATGGTCATTGATGATGTTTTTCGTCTGTTTCAAATCATTAGTCCAGTTTCGTCGAACAGTCCTTACAGATATACTGCAGGAACTCTATCAGACAGCGTAAGGCATATTGCCGCCTCCATTGGTTTATCTGTTCAAAGAGGCACCTATTTATATGTAAAAGGACCTAATTACGAAACACCAGCGGAAATCAGGGCATATCGTAAGCTTGGAGTTGATGTAGTAGGAATGAGTACGGCTCCTGAACTGATCGAGGCATCCCGATTAAAATTACCTGTTGCTGCGGTTTCATTAGTAACGAATATGGCCTCCGGCGTTCTTAAAGGAAAATTGAGCCACGATGAGGTAAAAGAAGCTGCCGAGAGCAGGAAAGAAGATTTTGCGAGACTTGTATCAGAAATAATCCGTGTTTTATAGATAGTATTTCACAATTAATCCAACTCCGGCAGAAATCAAAAAACTCAGCAACGTGCCTATCAAAATATATTCCGTGAGTTTTCGATTTTTTGCACGCGTAATATCTCCAAATCTGAATACACTTTTTGCCGCAATTAAAAACCCTGCAATTTCCGGTGAACCAATAATAACGGCTAAATAAACAAAAACTCTTTCAAGAATACCTATTGTCTTTCCTGCATCCTGCAAAGAAGAGTTTTCGTTCATATCAACGCTATCACTCCAGTATTTCATTATTGCGCCAATAGCGTATGCAGCAGGATTTGTAACCAGTAATAAACCAAAAAGTATGATCCAGGTTTCGATAGACAGCGAGAAATCGAGCCCTGGTTTATAAAACAATGCCCAAACTAATAATATAACAGCTATATGAGCAGCCTGGTCGGCAAAAAACAGCCAAACCGCTTGCTTCTTTTTCTTAACTGACAGCTTTATACCGTCAATTAATAAATGACTTGAGGAAATTATAAGGGCGATAAGCCATCCGTTTAGTTCCCACAAAAACAGCCATACCAAAATAAAATGAATCAACGCATGTAAATATAGGTAAGGTGATTTCCAGACTTTTCTCTCTTTCTGCTCAACCCCCTTATCTGTTTGAGTAAAAAAGTCTCCAATAAAATGTGCTGCAAGCAGCCTAAGCAGTTCCATATGAAGTATCAATTTTTTCTGATATCCGCTTCCTGTAATATTTTTCCAGCTCTGCAATTTCATATACAAAGCCGCGCTTTATTCTGGCGTTTACAGTAGACTGTGCCAGGCCAAATTTATCTGCCAATTCTGTTTGCGTTATTCCCGGCGTATTAAACAAAACATAGGCCACTTCTGATGTATTAACTGTCCATGAATTTAATACGATAAGAGCAAATTTAAACAGCATATTAAACTCATCATCAATACGCTTCCATGAAGTTTTTATCCCCAAATGTACATCTTTTTTGGTAAGAGTATCTAGTAGCTCGCCCGAATATTCAAATGCCTGCCCTGTAGCCTCGCTCACTTTACTTATTCGCAGATCAGCTTCCCCAATTCCGATCGCCATCCTTACGTCTATTTTTTTATTTCTTATTTTTTTGATTGCAGACTTGATAAGCACTGCGATTCTGAAGGCATCTTCTGGATTTACTGAGATTTGAAAGCTATCCCCTCTGAATATATCCCAATCTTCTTTTGAGTGCGCTACATCGGTAAACAGCTCTTTAAGAGCATTGAGCCAGACTTCTGAATCGACTGATCTGGAATTGACAATATCGCCGGTTATTATAGTTTCCATACTCAAATATCGATATATTTTACGATAATTTCAATTTATCGTTTATTTTATCGATATTTATTCATTATCGATATATTTATCGATATTAAAGCAGCGATTTTTGGCTCCCGTACATACGAAGATATTGCTTCAGATTCACTTTCTTGCGCGTACTTTCACTTGTCATATAACGAAGTTTTCCAAAAACAGGTCGCTCTTGCCAGGCACGGTCAAACCGTCCGAAACACCAGAAGATACCAGAATAGCTGTTTGGATCGCGCCCATCGATGGCGTAGGTATTATTTAGATCGATAAGGTACTGAAGAGCCGTCCGGTAATCCGGTGTCCACTCTATCACTTTCTTGCCCCAAAGCATTCGCAGGTAGTTGTGGATGATTCCGTCTTCACGGAGCTGCGTCTGTGCAGCATTCCAGATTTCATCATGAGTCTGTGAATTTTTCAACTCATCGTAGCTGTAGATCCACTCTCTCGGATCGTCCCGGTGCTTGTCCATTGTTTTCTGAACCCAGTCGGGCAGGCTTTCAATCTGGTCATAATCGGGCCGGTGATGGGCAAAATGAAATCCCACTTCCCGCCAGGTAATTACCTCATCAAGAAATCCATCAATATTCGGATTACCGTTGAAAAATCCACCCGTAGACCCCTTATTGAATGTGATTTTATCCAGGTCCCACCCCTCCGGCTGGTGCTGCATCACCGCACGGACAATCTCGTACTCAGAAATCTTTCCAAAATGCAGCCATGGGCTAAGCTGACTCGTTTTCCTCTCATCCGGATCATTCCGCTTATCATCATACTCCAGGAGAGCATTTTTGATGAAGCTGCCCAGCATGCCTGTTGCCGCTGATCGACCACCGTGTAAATTAACTGGATGAACGGTATGATCGATGTTTAATTCCGAGATAAATTCCGGAATACTGTTGAGCGCTTCTTTTGCATCCGGTAAATTTTCAAACAATGATTCAGATAATTGAACCTTTTCGCTATTCTCAAGTACGTCCAGTGGATCCTGTTTGGGAGGGTTCGTATACGCCTCAATAAAGTTCTTTTGCATAATCTTTCGAAAGAGATAGGCGCTGTATGGATCCTTGTCGGTCAATCCCAGCGGAATCAGCCCGTTGCTATCTACTGTGAAGTATGGGATCTCCAGCTCTTTTGGATACTGCTCGTTCCTTTTCCGCATAACAAATACAGGGTATTCATCCGTAACCAAAACAGACGCATTTGAGGCAATATTTTTTAATAACGTCTCGTACTGACCCGGCTTTTTCTCAACAAACGACACATAGTTCAGGTTGTGCTGTTCTGCGTACTCCAGCTGCTCTTTCATTCCCTGCATCATAAAGGTATGAGAGCGGTCAGTTGCCCAGGGATAATCGCAGGAGAATGCCTCCAGAACAAGCAGCGGCTTACCCAGCTTGTTGGCCCACCCTACAGCATACTCAAGGGCAAAATTGTAGTGAAACCTCCGGTTGATCTGCATCCAGTATAAAACGTACTCACCATCCGGATCAGGAGATTTCTGATTTCGCTTAAAAACACGATAACTGTTGAAATTTTTCATGTAGTGATAAACAGAAAAATCAAAGCACACATTCCTTCAGATAAGAGCAGATGCCGGTTCTGTGTAACGTATTAACCGCCAGGACAGCCTGTATAAATCAGATAGCCGATGGCAGCAATATTTATTAAAAACTTGGGTACAGGAACAGCTAAAACCCTCTCCTTTTATCATCCCTAAAGAATATTGGAGCGGCCAAGCCATTGACTCCCATAACGATCATCATCCAGTAGGCTTTTCGGCAGTGTGTCCATATTTTCGAATACATTATTCGATACATCTGCGAGTTCTTCAACAACATCTTCGGCATTCTCTCCAGACTCAAAGGCAACAATAGAGAAAATTGCTGCAATCAAAAATCCGGAAAAAGTAATCGTTCTATAATCCGCTTTATTGTTTAATACCTAAATACATAATTATACAAATGATGAAGCCGATAGTATGACCGGTATATGATTGACCACCAAATGTATGTGATGGGCATCCATAGCATCTCATTGTTTTTTGTTAATCGAAAGAAAGTTTCTCTTCAGAACTGCTTCCTGAATTCTCTTCACTGCTAAAAAGTGTTTTATCATCAACGGCTGCCGGCACTTTTCTGTTTCGCTCCATCCAGTGGTAAACGGTAGGCAACACGAGCAGCGTAAGGAGTGTGGCAGTAATAAGGCCTCCAATAACAACCGATGCCAGCGGGCGCTGCACTTCAGATCCCGGGCCGGTATTAAACGCCATGGGTATAAATCCAAGGCTTGCCACAAGAGCCGTCATCAAAACGGGCCTCAACCTGTCGGCAGCTCCCTCCAGCACCGCTTCCCGAAGCGTATGTCCTGACTGACGAAGTTCATTCAGGTGTGAAACAAGCACAATACCATTCAGAACCGCAACTCCAAACAGCGCCACAAAACCGATACTTGCAGATATTGATAAATACATTCCGCGCATCCAGAGAATAAATATTCCGCCAGATAAAGCAAGTGGCAAATTCAAAAATATCAAAAATGCAAAGCGGATATAACCAAACATCAGATACAGCAACCCGATGATTATTAAAAGTGATAACGGTACAACCACATAGAGGTGCTGCATAGCTCTCTGCTGATCCTCAAAAGCTCCGCCATATTGCAAAAAATACCCTGGAGGAATATCTACATTTTCGTCAACTGCAGCCTGTAAATTTGAAACATAGCTGCCAATATCTATATCGCTGATATTGATACCCACAATGACTCTTCTCCAGTTGTTTTCCCTTGCAATTTCCCGTGGCCCCTCTTCGGCGCGAATATTAGCTACACGTTTGAGCGGAATAAATCCACCGCCTGGAAGCTGAACGGGAACTTCCATGATTTCAGCGAAGGAATTTCTCATCTCTTCGGGGTAGCGAACAACAATATCAAACCGCCTCTGCCCTTCAAATACTTCACCAATAACAGAGCCTCCAATACCGGTTTCCACTACCTGCTGTACATTATTTACATTCAGCCCGTAAGATGCTACCGCCTCACGATCAATTTCAATATTGAGGTAGGGCTGGCCAACAGATTGTTCGAGTAAAAAGTTATCTGTACCAGGCAAATCACCCAGAATTGCAGCAATATCCTCACCGACCTTATTCAGCACATCCAGATCCTCACCAAACACTTTTACAGCAATATCTGATTTTACGCCGCTGGTAAGCTCATCCACACGCATGGCAATGGGTTGGGTGAAATTATAAGACAGTCCGGGCTCCGTATCAAGATAGGGGCGGATCATCTCAATAATATCGGGTTTTGAAACACCGTCACGCCACTCATCAGTCGGTTTTAATACAACCCAAACGTCTGTTTGATGAACACCCATCCAGTCATTAGCAAGATCAGACCGGCCTGTCTTTGGAACTACCGTCTCAATTTCCGGGATATTCGCTATTAATTCACCGGCAAGCCAGTCAGCATTTTCTACAGACTCATCCAAAGTTACCGATGGCATGCGAATCTGCTCAACAAGAATCGAACCTTCATCAAGCTCAGGAAGAAATTCGGTACCTAAAAACGGAAGCATCGCCATAGAAATAATAAACACAACCGCAGCAGCACTGACGGTAATTCCTTTATGATCCAGACTTTTTTCCAAAAAAGCCTGGTACCGTGGTTTAAGCCAGTTGATAATATAATTCTTTCTGACTTTTACTCCCTTTCTGAACACTATGGCCGTCATTGCCGGAACGTAGACAAGGGCGAGAATCAGCGAGCCAAATACAGCCGTAGCTACCGTAATAGCCATGGGCCTAAACAGAATGCCTTCCATTCCTGAGAACGTCATAATTGGCACATACACCATCAGAATAATCAATACTCCGAAAAATATAGGGCGTGCCACCTGGTGTGCTGCTTTTCTGATTACATCAATCTTTTTGTGTTTACCTCCGTCCTGATGCAGGCGATGAACCACATTTTCAACCATTACCACGGAGCCATCCACAACCATGCCAAAGTCGATGGCTCCCAAGCTCATTAAATTTGCAGCAAGCCCGATCTCACCCATCCCAATAAATGCAAAAAGCATCGATAGCGGAATTACTGAAGCAACAATCAGCGCCCCGGAGATTTCACCCAGCAGAAGCAACAGAACTACTATCACGAAAAATCCACCTTCAACCAGGTTTGTAGTAATGGTGCCTGTAGTTCGGTCTACAAGATCCGCCTGGTCATAAAATTTTTCGATGCGTACGTTTTCAGGTAAACTCTTGTTCACCTCATCAATACGTTCATCGATATCCTGAATCACTTCCCGTCCATTGCCGCCTTTTAGCATCATCACAATACCGGTAACCACCTCACCATTTCCATCCTGTGTTACCGCACCCTGCCGAAGCTGCCTTCCCAGGGTTACATCAGCCAAATCCCGGATATATACAGGCCTGTCTCCCGTATTGGCCACAACAATATTTTCTATATCTTCGGAGCTTGAAATCTGGCCAAAGCCGCGGATAATATACTGCTCCCTGTTGTGCTCAAGAAAGTTACCTCCAGATACACTGTTATTGTTTGATATGGCTTCAATAACTTCATCTAACCCTACGCCGAAAGTTCGCAGTTTTCCGGGCTGAATATGTACGGCATACTGTTTCACGAATCCGCCAAAAGAGTTTATCTCCGTAACTCCCTGAACAGTTTTTAGCTGAGGGGCTACAATCCAGTCCTGCATGGTTCTGAGCTCGGTAAGCGAGTACCCTTCTCCTTTTACCACATACTGAACGATTTCACCCATTGCCGTTGATATAGGGCCAAGCTGTGGTGTATCTACACCCTCAGGCAGCTCATCAGCAATGCTCTGTACTCTCTGGCTAACAAGCTGTCTTGCGAAATAGGTATCTGTACCCTCTTCAAACTCAATGGTTACGGCAGATAATCCAAACTGTGAAATGGAACGAACTTCCTTCACATCCGGCAGCCCGTTCATGGCTGTTTCTATGGGATAACTTACAAGGCGCTCCACATCAAATGGCGAATATCTGCCGGCTTTGGTAATGACCAACACCTGTTCGGGAGTAACATCCGGCAATGAGTTTATTGGAATTTCCATCATCGCGCGGATACCGCCAAAAGCCATCAAGACGACCAGCGAAAGAGCTACGAATTTTTGTTTAAGGCTAAAATCAATAATGCCTTTTAGCATAGGTTAATCCTCCGCAAATTCTTCAAATTTACCCAGGGCCTTTAAGCTGAATACCTGAGAAATCGCGACTTCTTCTCCCTCTTCAAGACCCGAACTAACAATTGCTGACTCCTGCATTATTCTTTCAATACCAATGGAGCGTATTTCGTACTTCAAGTCGCTCACTTTCACAAATACAGTTGCATTTTGCCCTTCGTACTGCACGGCAGACATTGGTACAGAGATTACTTCTCCTGGAGTTATAGCAGTATACACTACACGTACACTTTGGCCGATCACCGGCCATTGATCTTCTGTTTTAAGATGGGAGTTTACTACGATAGAACGGTTCTCCTGATCGAGCCCGGGCTGTATGGTTGTAATTTCAGTTTCAAGTGAGCGGCTACCCTCACCTTCATCTCTGTTCATTCGCTGAGATACAATCGCTTTTGCACCAGTCTGCAGATAGGGAATATCATTGGGGTCAACGAAACCACGTATCAAAACCTGTTCGTTGTTTACCAAATCCATCAGCATATCATTGGCATTTACAGCCTGTCCCAAATCAATCAGATGGTGGTTTATCTTGCCGTTGATGGTTGCATACATTGTGAGAACGGCCTTTTCACTCTCAGAACCTCCATTCCAGCTGTTAATCGTTTCTTCATCAATACCAATAGCCTGCAGCCTTGCCCGGGATGCACGAATTCTTGCATCGGCTCTGCTTAAATCGGCCTGAGCACGATCGAGTGAGCTTTGCGGGCTGATTCTTTTTTCAACAAGAGAGGAAAGCCGGTTAACCTGCTGTTCCAGATACGATTTTTCTGCCCGGGCTTCCATAAAGTTCGCTGCAAGTTCTGCATACTCCAGGCTCTCCATCTCAAGCAAAGGCTCCCCCCTCTTTACTTCCTCACCTTCATGGGCAAATATTTTCGTTATTCTGCCGCTAACCGGAGTGCTTATAAACGCTACGTGTTCAGGTGCAGCAGCAACCGAACCTGATACAATAACGGGAAACTCAGTGTTTTTTCTTTCAATGACCGTTGTTTCTATTGATAGATCAGAAGATTGCTGTTCACTCAATGTAACAAAACGGGTTTCTGCTTCCTGTTCGTCCTGAACTGAAGGGGGTGTGGACACTTCACTTACAGATGCCCTGTCCTGAGATTCAGAACAGGAAACTAAAGCAACAGCTAAAAATGTTAAAAGTGGTATTAGACGATGCATAAGGCCTCAATCTGATTTATTTGTCAATCTGTAAACACAATTTCGTTTGGGAGGTACCGCTCAAGTTCAATCAGCTGCACATAGTAGTCTTTTAGAGTTTGATAAAATACTTGCTGCCCCTGTAAATAGGTGCGCTGTGCCTCAAGGAGTCGCAGCAGATCAAGTTCCCCCATTCGGTAGCCCTCACGTGTTAATTCCAGTAACGTAGCCGATCTGGATTCAATCACATCAAGATGCGACTGAATTTTCTGCCGGTTTGCTTCGTACCCGTGCCATGCTTTTTCTGCACTCTCTTTGATTGAAAGACTTTTTTCCCGCAGCGTCCACTCAGCCTGACTTCGGGCGGCCCGGGCACGCTGCACTTTTTGCCCCTCATTTAATCCAAACCAAAGCGGAACAGAAACACCGATTTCAAACCCGTTAAAGTCGTAACCATTGCCAAAATCCTGTCGGTAATAATCAAAACGGATATCAGGTAAAAACTCACTCTTTGCCGCGCTGACTGCCCTGGACGAAGACTCAACACTGCGTTCGCTGCTCAACACCTCAGGATGCCTGTCAAGCTGACTCATTACCTCATCCTGGCTAATATCCACATCCGTAAATGCGAGCGTATCCGGGTAGATGATGCCGTACATCTGTTCATCAGGGTCAAGCCCGATAACGCTGAATAGTGCATACCTTGCATCATTTCTGAGCTTCTCTGCATCTCTCAGGGCATTCCGTGATTGTGTTACCTGTATTTCCGCCTGTATGAGATCCAGTTCGGTCGATTCTCCCGCCTCGAGCCTGGCTTCTGCTGTCTGTCGAAGCTCTTCAGACAGATCTGCTTCTCTTTCAATAAGTTCAATTTTCTTTATTGCGTAGGCGAGCTCAGTATAGGCAAGTTTTACAGACGTCCTGACGTCCGTTTCCACGGCTCTTAACTGCATTTGTGCCGCATCAATATCTGCAGAGACTTTTCTTCTCTGATAATACCCCGTAAGCGGAAAATCGATGGATTGTGAGACTCCCCAGCTCTGCTCACTGAAAAGATCATCTTCTATTCCTTCCTTATAATAGTAAAGCTCCGGAGATTCGAGACCCAGTGCAGATCCTCGAAAAGACCTTTCAATATCAACCTGATCAGCGGCCCGGTTCAGTTCGGGATTGTTTTGAAAAGCCATCTCCAAAGCTTCCCGAACCGTTATTCTATTTTCCTGTGCATTCAACGATGAGGACAAAAAAAGAAAAGCGCAAACCAATACTGCTGAACGTATCAGATAATCCATGAATCTTACCAACTTGTTTAACAGTAAGATACAAATTGGACATCTTAATCTTTATTATTAGATCTTATTATCCATATTTATATTAAGTCTTAATAGATATAACTGGATTGCATCAAGAGACAGAAAGTTAGCATAGAAATATTTTCAGCTCCTGATATTACAAATCAACCCGAATTATACTTTGTGTTCTCTGGGATGGGAAACTCAATAGAATATATACGAATGGCTATAAAATTATTAACGTAATAATTAATTGCAATGGTTCTCCTTGCCTGTCATGTGCTTTTTTGTGTGACAGACAGGGAGACACATAGTGAGTCAGGCAAACTCTTTCGTCTTTTCTGCCCGTTTTCTCTCGTTATGATCCAGGTAGGTTTTGCGAATTCTGAGGCTTTTGGGAGTCACTTCGAGAAGTTCGTCGGTATCTATAAACTCAATACACTGCTCAAGACTCATTTTTTTAGCCTGCGAAATTTTAACAGAATCAGATGTTTGGGTAGCCCTGTGGTTCGTAAGATTCTTCTTTTTCACCACGTTAATAACCATGTCGTCTGCACGGTTATTAATTCCAACAACTTGACCGGTGTAAACAGGATCACCCGGTTCAACAATAAATTGGCCCCGATCCTGCAGCCCTTCAAGTGCATAGGGAGTAACGTCACCACGTTCCAGCGATATAAGCGCACCTCGTGTACGGCCAGGAATATCACCGGCAAAAGGACCGTATTCATCAAACTGCTGATGCATAATTCCAGTACCCCTGGTTTCTGTAAGCATCTCGCCCCTAAAGCCTATTAATCCCCGCGATGGTACCTTAAACTCAATTCGGTTGTTTTCTCCTTCCTGCACCATTGATGTCATGATCCCTTTTCTCTTCTGAAGGTTATCGATCACTTTATTGCTGTAGTCTGTATTTACATCCACAACAACTTCCTCAAACGGCTCATGCAGTTCACCGTCAATTTCCCTGTATAGAACTTCAGGCCGGGAAACTGCGAACTCGAAACCTTCGCGCCGCATTGTTTCTATAAGTATGGAAAGCTGCAGTTCACCGCGTCCGGCCACTCTGAAAATGTCCGGGTTTTCGGTCTGTTCAACCCGAATCGATACGTTTGTGCGAATCTCTTTATTAAGTCGATCTTTAATCATGTTTGAGGTTACATAATCACCTTCAAGCCCGGCAAACGGTGAGTTGTTAACGCGGAAATACATTGCCATCGTAGGCTGATCAATATCATAATACTCAATGGGAGTAGGATCTGAAATGTGCGTAAGCGTATCCCCGATTTCTACTGCATCGTAGCCTGCAAGTGCGAAAATATCTCCGGCCAGTGCATCTTCAACCGGCTCACGGTTCAATCCGTTAAACGTGAATAGTTTTGTCGCCTTCGCCTTAATTTTTTGATTTCCCTTTCGGTCCATCAATACAATTTCCTGGTTTGTTTTGATGGTCCCCTGCTCTACCCTTCCGATTGCAATACGGCCCACGTAATCGTTCCAGTCTACACTGCTAACAAGCATTTTAAAAGGTTTGTCCATCACCTGCTGCGGGGGTGGAATATGTTCCACAATTTTATCAAACAGAGGGGCCATGTCCACATTATCATCTTCGAGCTCATATTTGGCATACCCTTCAATTGCAGCAGCATATAATACGGGAAAATCGAGCTGTTCGTCTGTGGCATCAAGCGATACAAACAGGTCAAAAATCATATTGAGTACTTCATCCGGCCGAGCATCCTTTCTGTCAATTTTATTGATCAGAACGATAGGCTGGTATCCAAGGTCCAGCGATTTTCTAAGTACAAATTTCGTTTGTGGCAGAGGTCCTTCAGCTGCATCAACCAGAAGGATAACTCCATTTACCATTTTGAGAATACGCTCTACTTCGCCGCCAAAATCGGCGTGACCCGGCGTATCTACAATGTTAATTTTAGTGCCTTTCCAGTGAATCGCTGTATTTTTGGAACTGATGGTAATTCCTTTTTCCTTCTCTAAATCACCGGAATCCATCACCCTTTCGTCAACTTTTTGATTCTCTCTGAATGTACCGCTCTGTCTTAGCATTTGATCGACCAGAGTGGTTTTTCCGTGATCTACGTGAGCGATGATGGCAATATTTCGAATATCTTGTGTCATAAATGTAGGCGTATGATTCGGTTGTTTCCGAAAAAAGTGTTAGAATTACATTTATCTGCTTTAGGTGATTTTTCATTAAAATGTATCTGCAAAAGAGACACAACCGATCAAAAATCGAAAAACAGACAGCCTTAAATATACACTTTTTTTAAAACAGTTATTCATCTTTCTTGTACATCTGCTCATCAGGCTTTTCACAAGCTCTCTTTCCTTGAAAAATGAGACCCTTTACTCAATGAACTTAAATCAACATCCGGTATTTGTAAAAATAATTGCTATGGGAACCTGTTTCAATCAGAATAGCTTATCATCCCGTATAGAACGAATAAAGATAAGAATTGACAGAAAAGAAAAGGGATATATTTGGCACTCAATCACTTGGCAAACTGCTGAGGAATCAGGCTATTCCTGCATCAGCAGGTATTCTTGTGATGTCGATTTATGGAATTGTTGACACGATTTTTGTTGGCCTTTGGGTGGGATCTCTCGGCATTGCTGCCATAACGGTGGTGCAGCCTATTACTTTTTTAATTGCCAGCATAGGTATGGCAATCGGTATTGGCGGAGCTTCCATCATATCCAGGGCTTTTGGTGAAGATAACGATGAAAAGGCTTTTCTGACCTTTGGTAACCAGGTTGGCCTTACCCTTCTTCTCGGTGCAATATTCGTTACCATTGGTTTTCTGTTCATAGATCAGATTTTAGCCCTGTTTGGTGGTCGTGGTAATGTACTTGAACCGTCAAAAACGTATTTCAAAATTGTGCTGCTTGGGGTGCCTTTTCTTGGCTGGGCTATGATGAGCAACAACGTTATCCGGGCTGAAGGATTTCCTCGTATTGCAATGCTCACGATTATGATACCGGCTCTTGTAAATATCATTTTAGACCCGATTTTTATTATATGGCTGGATATGGGCCTGGCTGGTGCAGCGTGGGCAACAACCATTTCATATATTACAAGCGCCATTTTTGCCACCTGGTTTTTCCTGAGGGGTGACTCACAGCTAAAAATCAACCGAAAATACCTTAAGGCAGACCTGCCAATAATAAGGGAAATTGGTGCGCTGGGTTCTGTTACATTTGCACGTCAGGGCACCATCAGCCTTCTCTCTATTGTATTGAATAATTCGCTTTTTGTATATGGAGGTGAAATCGGATTATCCATTTATGGTATCATCAGCAGGCTGCTGATGTTTGCCAACTTCCCGGTATTAGGCATAACGCAGGGTTTTGTACCCATTGTTGGCTATAATTTTGGCGCTAATTTGATGGACAGGGTCAAAAAGCTAATCCGTTTATCGATGATCAGTGCCACACTTATCTCACTGGGAATATTTTCGGTAATTATGATATTCACACCTCACATTGTTGCCGTGTTTACCAACGATTCAGAACTAATACAGCGAACGACACCCGCCCTGCGGGCAGTATTTTTAGCTACACCACTGCTGGCCGTAAATCTTTTGGGAAGTGCCTACTTTCAGGCGATCGGAATGGCTCGGCCGGCTTTTATCCTTTCCTTATCGAAACAGGGGTTTTTGTTAATACCACTCATTTTTCTTTTACCGCTTAAATTTGGTATCTACGGAATCTGGTACTCCTTCCCGATTGCAGATTTAGGTGCTGCAATCATTACTGCTGTTTACTTCTTCTACTACTTTAAAAAGAATCCTATTTGAGACCCCTATACCTTAATAAATATTTTCTTCCTGTAAAGAATTACGGCAGGGATGTACAAAACAGATGTGTAGAGAAGAGCATAAAACAGTGATCCCGCTTTTGCCGGTAGTCCCAAATCGATCACCCATTCCAGAAACACTTGATTCAGGGCCTCTAAACTCATTAAATCGTTATAAAAAACTGTTAGAAGCACACCGGAGAGTACATAAGACGTAATGGCATTGGCTCCAAATACAATACCCGGCCGGGTCCATCTCTTGTACTCAAGAACGTCCACAATCAGCAGGAATGCACCGAGAAACATCATGGCAAGACCTCCTGAGGCAAATACGTACGAACTGCTCCACAAGTTTTTATTAAGTGGAAAAAACCATGACCACACAATTCCTGCGATAAACAGAGCAAATCCTGCAAAAAATATCCAGGTTAATTTCTGATAGGTATCCCTTTCCGATAGTATCAGTTTTCCACTCAGCATTCCCAAAATACAGGTACCAATTGCCGGCAAAGTGCTCAGAAACCCTTCGGGATCCCAGCTTCTCTCATAAAAATAACCGGGTACAATTTGCCGGTCGAACCAGGCGGCGAAATTTACTCCCGGCTCCACGTTGGGAGCGATAAAGCCGGTTGAAACTTTTGAAATTTCTCCCAGCCCAACCACATTGCCTCCGGCACGCTCAATAATCCCGGTGTTTAGCGCCTGCTGTATTACGCCGTCGATGGGAACAGGTATGGCATACAACATCAGCCAGTAACCAACCAGTAAAGAAACAAGTATTACAGCCTGCTGTTTCCAGTTGGTGTGGAGGAATAGTAGTGAACAGCACAGAAACACAACGGCTATCCTCTGCAGAACACCTACATACCTGATATTACCAAAGTCGAATTCGGGCCAAAGCCACAGAAAAATACCCAGCATATAAATTTTCGCAGCGCGGGAAAATATTTTCTTATAAATGTCACCTTTTGGAGCTCCGGCAATCAGGCGCTTGCTGTATGCCAGCGTAATGGAAACACCAACGATAAAGAGAAAGAAAGGAAATACGAGATCAGTAAGGGTCATCCCATGCCATTCTGCATGCAGAAGCGGTTCGTAAACATGAGACCACGATCCTGGGCTGTTCACAACAATCATTGCAGCAATTGTAAATCCCCTAAGTGCGTCGAGACTAACCAGCCTGCCGGAAAGTATATTATCGTTGCCCATTAAACTCGTAATGCTTCCAGGTTCGTTTTTAACGAGACAATAATATCAATTTTTGGCTTACAATTCACCGATAATTACTTACGCAAATCAGGAGTCAGATGATCAAAAAAAATAGAAGCTATTCAATTAATTCACCGGTTCCAGTCCGTCAAGCACCCATGGCATCAGTTCCGAAACGGTTGGGTGAACCAGAACCACTTTCCTGTACTCTTTGCAGGGAATATCACTGTGCATAATAGCTGCAAACATATTTATAATTTCATCACCACCCGGACCCAGTACGGCTGCCCCCAGAATTTTGTCAGTATCAGCATCAACCAGCAGTTTAGCGAATCCATTGGTCTCTCCCATCTCCTTAGCCCTGCTAATCTTACTCATCGGCCGTGTAGCCTTCAGCACGTTTTTGCCTGCAGCAATCGCTTCCTTTTCCGACATGCCCACTCTGCCAAGCGGAGGATCGGTAAACAAAGCATAAATAGTGTGTCTCTTTGAAATGGCTCGGCTGCCACCCCATAGCACATCCAGCACGATTTCGGCATCATTAACGGATGTATGGGTAAACGCACCTTCGCCATTCACATCTCCAACAGCAAATACACCCTCAGTACCTGTTCTGCAGTAGTCGTCTACTTCAATAAAACCACGATCTGAAATACTGAGTCCTGCAGCTTGCGGATTTAAACCGTCACTATTAGGCCTTCGTCCGGCAGCTACAAGTAGATGGGACCCTGTTACGGTTTTACCACTTTTTAATACCAGGTAAATTGTTCCGTTTTTTTCTGATACACTCTCCGCTTCGGCTCCGCAATGAATTTGAATTCCTTCATCCTCTAAAAAATTACGAATAGATTCGGCTACATCGCGATCTTCACGCGGCATCAGCTGATTATCTCTCTGAATGATGGTTATTTCAGAACCAAATCTTCGATAAATCTGGCCAAATTCAGCTCCGATATACCCCCCGCCAATAATAATCAGATGTTCAGGAAGTTCTTTTAAGTTTAGCAAACCGGCACTATCCATCCATGGAATGTCATTCAGCCCCTTAATCGGCGGAGCAAAAGGCCTTGTACCCGTATTGATATATATGTTTTTGGCAGTGAGCATTCTGCCGTCTGCTTCAATCACCTTCTCTGATGTGAATTTGCCCCACCCTTTAATCAGGGCCACATTTTCAGTCTTTACCATCCAGTTTTCAAGGCCCTCGCTTGAACCGTTTCTGATCTCATTCATTCTCTCCCTGATGCGCTTATAGTCAATCACAATATCTTCCGTACTGAACCCGTAAAAATCTCCCTGCTTCGCTTTATGAATCGCCTTTGCGCTTGCAACAAGCGTTTTTGTTGGAGTACATCCGTAGTTCACGCAGCTCCCTCCAACTTTACCGGCCTCAATTACGGCTATTGAATCACCTGTGGGTATAAGTCCCCCTAATAGTATTCCTGTAGCCTGCCCTGTCCCCAAAATTATGTGATCGTATGTTTCCACAAGTTTCCCCGCTCTTTTTTTCCTGACAATTATAATTTTGATGATAGAGTATCTATGTTTGATTAGTTCTTCATCACAAAATTGTAATTATTTATTATTCCTGATTATAATTAAATCAAACTCTTAACAAAACTTCTTATGGATTTACAAATTTCGGAACAGCGATTTATCGTATGCGGTGCGAGCAGCGGGTTTGGCGAAGCCATTGCCAAACAGCTGCTTATTGAAGGGGCCAGCGTGGTTTTAGTGGCGCGAAGAGGCGATCTTCTCAGGGAAAAGTTTTCCCACTTTAATGAGAAAACAGAAATTGTAGAGGGAAGCCTTATTTATAGTGAAACACTCGATAAAATTGAGAAATCCGCGCGCAGCACGCCGCTTCAAGGTATACTATTCAATGCCGGCGGACCACCAACAGGCACACCTCTTCAAACTGAAATGGACGACTGGGACGCTGCATGGCATCTCGTTATGCGCTGGAAAGTGGATTTAGCTTTGAGGCTGGCTCCCATTTTTCGTGATAATAACTACGGACGCATGCTTTTTATTGAAAGCCGTTCGATAAAGGAACCCATTCCCTCTCTAACCCTAAGTAATGCATTCAGGGCCGGTGTGGCAGGTTTTGCTAAATCACTGGCTCGCGAAGTAGCCCCTCACGGAGTTACTGTGAATATTCTTGCACCCGGAGCTCATAAAACTCCGGCAATCGACAGAGTCATTAAAAACAACAGTTCGGTGAGAGGGGTTAGCTACGAAAAAGCGGAGGAAGAGATGAAACAGTCGATTCCTGTGGGCAGAATGGGAACGGCAGAAGAGCTCGCTTCACTGGCTTCGTGGCTGCTCTCTCCACACAGCGGTTATGTAACAGGCCAAACTCTTAGTCACGACGGAGGTGCCATTCAGGGACTTTTCGGATAAACAAACTCTATGCCCCTCGGCTTTTTTACAGTGACTCTTTCTTATCGCTGATTATCTCTGGCTGGACCGAAATTGAAAAATTGAAAATATCGTCGCGGTTGTAGTGGCCTGCTACATCAAAATCCATACGGCTTTCTATCAGCTGCTCTTCAGTTACCGTCGCAGAAAGCAGCCCCTCTTCGTTAAAAAGCGGCCCGGCGAGAACTTTTCCCGTTGGCGAAACAATGACGCTCCCTCCGCAGCCTAAGATTTCAGGTCTGTCAGAAGCCAGCTCAGGCCGAAGGTGCTCGGGGTAATCACTTTTTGTAAGATATTGATTACAAACAATCACAAAACATCGCTCCTCGCGGGCAATACGTATCATACTGCTGATCCATGAATCTCGTGCATCGGCTGTAGGTGCTGCATAAATCTCAACGCCTTTCTGATACATCGCCATTCGCGCAAGGGGCATATAGTTTTCCCAGCAAATAAGACCACCAATTTTGCCGATTCCCGTATCAAAAGTTGATAATGTAGACCCGTCTCCTTCTCCCCAAACCAGAAGCTCTGCAGCCGTGGGCTTTATTTTACGATGTTTCCCGAGCAAATTTCCATCCGATGAGAAGTAGAGAAGTGTACAGTACAGGGTTTTGTTAACGGTATCCCTTTCCGTAACACCCATTACAAGAAACAGATTATTTCTGCGGGCAATTTCTCCTATCTGATTTGTAACAGGCCCGCCTGTGTCCGGCTGCCGACCACCGTTCCAAAACCCAGCCCGGCAGGGTAAACAGGTACAAAGCTTTCTGGATATACCAACAAATCGATCCCCTCTTCTGATGCCTTTCGAGCCCAAACAGCAGATTTCTCAACAGTTCTCTGTTTGTTGAATACAACAGGCGTCAGCTGGGCACAGGCTATTTTACAGGTTTTCATTTAATAAATTTAAAAATATTACATTTCATAAATTGACCAATCAGCAAAGTATAGATTCGTCATCTTATTTCGAATTATTTCTTTAAAAGAGCCGATTCAGCTTTTTCATTCTGGGCTGATTTTGTCATTTTACCTTTTATATAAATCGATCTGCAGGAAAACGGTTATGAATCAACCTATTCAAAAGAAAATTACTCTGAAATCCCGTCAAAGGGGCTTTCACCTCATCACTAATGAGATCGTACAGCAGGTTCCTGAGTTGAAGAATATCAAGGCAGGTACTGCTCATATTTTCATACAGCACACCAGTGCGAGTTTAACAATTAACGAAAATGCTGATCCATCAGTCAGGCGCGATTTCGAGTCTCATTTCAATCGCATGGTCCCTGAAGACGCTTCCCTGTTTGAGCATACTATTGAGGGAGCCGATGATATGACCTCTCATATAAAAACATCCATACTCGGCAGCTCAGTAACGGTTCCGGTAACCAAGGGCAGGCTCAATATGGGCACGTGGCAGGGAATTTACCTCTGTGAACACCGGAATCACGGCGGGCCGCGCCGCCTGGTTATCACAATTACCGGAAATTAACCAACAGATTTATAAAATAATGGAGCCTATAAACATTTCTACTGTACAGTTTGAGCACCGAAGCCAAGACAAGGACTATAACCTTTCGAAGATTGAGAATTTGTGTATAGAAGCGGCCGGGCAGGGATCAGACATTATTGCTTTTCATGAGTGCTGCATATCGGGTTACACGATTGCAAATTCATTAACTGAGAGCGAGTTACGGGATTTAGCGGAATCGGTCCCTGAGGGTCCATCGTGTAAAAAACTTATTGAAATAGCCGCGAAATATGACCTGGTTATTCTTGCCGGTCTTTTTGAGATCGGCCAGGATCAAAATATCTATAACACATACGTTTGTGTGGATAAAAACGGACTGATCGCCAAACACAGAAAACTTCACCCATTTATCCATCCCGCACTTACCCCTGGAAATAGCTACACCATTTTTGAAGTTCTTGGATGGAAATGCGGTATTCTGATCTGCTACGATAATAACATTATTGAGAACGTACGCGCAACGAATCTGCTGGGAGCCGATTTATTGTTCATGCCCCATGTAACCATGTGCACACCATCTACCCGGCCGGGTGCCGGATTTGTAGATCCAGACCTGTGGAAAAACCGAAAAGCTGACCCTACATCACTTCGCCAGGAATTTGACGGTTTGAAAGGCCGGAAATGGCTGATGAAATGGCTTCCTGCAAGAGCCTACGATAACGCAGCCTATATTATATTCGCAAACCCGATCGGGATGGATGAAGACCAGTTAAAAAACGGATGCTCTATGATGATTGATCCTTTTGGTGACATCATAGCAGAGTGCCGAAAACTTGATGACGATATCGTTACAGCACACATCACACAGGAAAAATTAACTGATGCGGGTGGCTGCAGATATAAAAAAGCCCGCAGGCCTGACCTATACAGCTCTGTTCTTGGAGAAAGCCACAATTCGGAGCAAAAAATAGCCTGGCTGGCCGATAAAGCCAACTAAAAGATCTGTGAAAATAGTTTAACATATACTCTAACTTTTTACACTGCTTATCGTACAATTTTTCATATTCACTGAAAAAAGTATCAATGGGTTTAAAAAACGAAACAAAAACCGGCTACAGCACCAAAACATTCTATGAAGAGTATGTTGATGGAATGAATACCCGGCAGCTTGGTCGTGAATTTCAGTCCGATTCCGACCGGCTGAAGCGGTTATATGAAGAGGTCGTTAAACAAAAAAATCCTAAAGTAGCTTCTGAGGATCTCTCTTTTTCGCAGCGCACGCTTAGCCTTCTTTCTGCTCTCACAAAACGGTTAAATCCGGTACGCCGGCTCGCTTTCGGGATATCCATTGTAACTTTTATAAGCCACTATCTATTTGAAATCGTTGGGTTATCGAATCTTATTTTTCACCCTGTTCTCTTGCCCATCTCGTTTCTGGGGATGCTTTTAATTCTGATGATTGAACTACTCGAAAAATCAGATGTTCAAAAAGAACTTGATTTTGCCAGGGATATTCAGCTCAGTCTTCTGCCGCCGTCATCAGCGATTTACGATAACCTTGAAATCAACTCCTTTGCAGCTACCGCTCTTGAGGTTGGCGGCGATTATGTAGACATCATTCACACAGACGCCGGTACCTATATTATTATCGCAGATGTTTCTGGTAAAGGAATGAGTGCAGCTCTGTATATGGTCCGAATTCAGGCACTTGTGCATCTTTTAATCAATAAGTTACACCCCGGGCCCAAAGATCTTTTTCTTGAGCTCAATAACTACATCAAATCAAACAAAAGAGATAAAACCTTTATTACCGGTTGTGCGGCATTCTTTCCGAAGGATGAAAACTATTTTACGTTTGCCAGGGCCGGCCACAACAACCCGATTGTTTATAACAAAGAGAAAGATGCCACATTTAAAATAAATACTGACGGATTTGCACTGGGCATGACCTCAACCCCCGCTCTCAAAAAAAATATGAAAGAGTCACGTTTTAAATTTGAAAAAGGAGATAGCCTTCTTTTTTATACTGACGGGCTTGTTGAAGCGAGAAATAACCGGAATGAAGAGTATGGATTTGAACGACTCGAAGGACTGTTTTCCATCTACGGCTCCCTGCACTCCAAAACCATTACTTCTAAGATACAGTCGTCCGTAGAATCGTTCCTGGGCGAAGAGAAACCTCTGGACGATATAACGTTCACCACCATTCATAAATCTGCTTAGCGAACGGCAAAAATTAAGTGAATAAGCCGGTACTGCAACAGCGACCCAAAAGTTGCTCTTAAATTCAGTTAGAAGTTAAAATAACCGGCTGTTCGCTGAGCAATTTTTTCCGGGGTAATATCAAAGTGATCAAAGACCTGTTCGTAAGGAGCTGACATCCCGAACTGATCCAGCCCTATCGCCAATCCTTCACTTCCAACCCATTTATGCCATCCAAATGTTGCGCCGGCTTCAATGGAAACCCTCTTACTACACTCTGCAGGAAGCACAGACTCCCTGTACTGATCGTCTTGTTGTTTAAAAAGTTCGAGCGACGGGGCACTTACAACCCTCACGTCCACTCCCTCATTTTCCAGAATATCTGATGCCAATAGCGAGGGGTAAACTTCTGATCCGGTTGCAATAAAGATGACATCTGGTTTTGCAGATTTTTCTTTTTTAACTATGTAAGCACCTCGTTCGGCTCCTTTTGCAGCTCCGTATGATGATCGATCTATTGTTGGGAGTGCCTGGCGAGTAAGAACTATTACTGACGGGCCGCTGGTTCTGCAAATAGCTGATTTCCAGCAGTAAGAAACTTCATTAGCGTCCGCCGGCCTGAATACCTGTACGTTTGGAATAGCCCGTAATGCCGCAAGATGCTCTATCGGCTGGTGTGTTGGCCCGTCTTCTCCGAGTCCGATGCTGTCGTGGGTAAAGACGAATAGTGTTGGAATTTTTGATAGTGCTGCAATTCGGATAGCAGGTTTGTTGTAATCAGAGAAAACCAGGAAGGTGCCTCCAAATGGAATCACCCCGCCATGCAAAGCCATTCCGTTCATAGCGGCAGCCATCGCATGTTCCCTTACGCCGTAGTGGAGGTTTCTTCCGGATCGGTTCGCACCAGTAAACACCCCTTTCCCTTCCAGGTTCGTGTTATTGCTTCCGGTGAGGTCTGCCGAACCGCCGATAAGGTTCGGTATTTTGCCGGCAATGCTGTTGAGAACTTTGCCGGAAGCTTTTCGGCTAGCCATTCCCTTCTCATCGGGTTCAAATACAGGAAGAATATCATCCCAGTTATCCGGTAGCGAGCGGGAGGTAAACTCATTAAATTTTTCGCCTTCATCCGGATGTCTCTTGCTGTACTCTGCAAGATGTTCTTTCCACTCTAATTCCAAACTTTCACCACGCTGAACAGCCTTCTGCATCGATTCTTTCACCTCATCGGGTATGAAAAAAGGTTCTTTTGAGGGAAATTCAAGATTTTCTTTTGTCGCGATTATTTCATCATCACCGAGAGGTGCACCATGTGAGTCTGCAGTTCCTTCCTTTGCAGGACTTCCAAAACCGATCTTTGTCTTGCACTCGATCAGTGAAGGCTTATCAGAGCTGCGTGCTTCGCCAATTGCCGCTTCAATTTCGGATTGATTGTGACCGTCGACAGACAGTACCTGCCAGCCATAGGCTTCAAAACGTTTTTTGGTATCGTCAGAAAAAGAGAGGTCTGTAGAGCCATCTATTGAGATTCGGTTTGAATCGTACAGATAAATCAACTTGTGGAGCTTCAGGTGGCCTGCAAGAGAAGCAGCTTCGTGTGAAATACCCTCCATTAAATCTCCATCACTCACAATGGCATAGGTATAGTGGTCTACAAGTTTAAAATCATCCTTATTAAATGTATCTGCCATAAATGCTTCTGCCATAGCCATACCAACTCCGGTTGAAAAACCCTGACCAAGAGGGCCTGTAGTGGTTTCTACACCCGGGGTGGCTCCAAATTCGGGATGGCCCGGTGTTTTGCTTTTGTATTGACGAAAATTCTTCAGCTCATCAAGCGACAGATCGTAACCGGTTAAATGAAGCAGAGAGTAGAGCAGCATGGAACCGTGGCCGGCAGAAAGTATAAAACGATCCCTGTTGAACCAGTCGGGATTGTTCGGGTTATGTTTTAAAAATTTACTCCAGAGCACATAGGCGGCATCGGCCATTCCCATCGGCATACCGGGATGTCCCGAATTAGCTGCCTGTACGGCATCCATTGAAAGAACACGAATTGTATTTGCGCTTAATTCAGCTAAATTTTGTTGATTGCTCATGAAGTTTTTAACGATTTGCGGAGATAATTAAATTTTGCAGAAGATAGGCAAGATGTGTGCAAGCCAAAAGTACAGACAAAAAAAAAGCCATGTTTTTAACATGGCTTTCTATTCAGAAATTAATAAAACTACCGGCCTGCGTGTCCTTCACACTTCAGCTGAAATTCCAGTTCGTGGTTGGCAGGCTCCGTGAAATCTCCGTAGCGTGCATTTTCAAATGCTGAACAGGCATTTTCATTTTCGCCTAGTCCTTTAAGGGCTGTCCCGAGCTCAAAATAGATTTTGGCTTTATCGGCAACACCGCCATTGTGATATTCCAAAGCCTGTCTGGCATGGGTTTCAGCATCTGTCCAGTTACCGCGCTGATTGTAAATTTCGGCAAGACGGTAATGCTGCTCATCAGAATTGGGGACGTACTCATCAACCATTTCAAGGAGTTCGATAGCGCGGTTAAATTCGCGATCTTCTCCTAAAGATACTCCGCGGTATATTAGCTCTTCAGCGGCGCCTTCTCTGGCATTTTCAAGAGTTTTATTGTCACCAACCTGCTCTGAAACTGAAATCGCTCTGTCGTACCATTGCAACCATGTTTCAACCTCTTCAGGAGTCATTTTTTTCTGAACAATGCCTTTTTGGTAGTATGCTGCAGCATAATTTGAATTCAGCTCTAAAGCTGCGTCCAGATCGTTCATGGCATCTTCCAGGTTATCCTGACGGAAATTGAGGATGGACCGTACATAATAGAGCTGAGGAATCGCTCCCTGAGCCTGTTGCTCAACCTGCTGATTTCCAAACTCGGCAGCTGCCTCCTGGGATTCCTTAAAGTGCTCAATAGCTCTGTCTATGGATGCAACAGTACGTTCGTTCTGATAATTTCGATAAGAATTTGATGCCCGGCTGCCATAAACTCGCGGAAGTCTTTCTTCAATCAAATCTGTGATGTCATTTAATCCGTTTTCACGGGCTATTTCAAGAGCGTCACGATAAAGATCTATGGCTCCATCAAAATCATTCCCTCCGGCAAGCTCTTGTGCATTGTTATAGAGCTCAATGGCTTCTACACGGGCTTCGTCCTGTGCCTGTGTTATTTCTGCAGTACCCAGTAACAGAAACATTACGAAACTGCAGGATAAAATGGTCTTCAGTGATTTCATGGTTGTATGGTTATTTTGGATTATTTCTGAATAAACGTGCCTAACTTAATGAAAATTTCACTACAAATTCATTAATTGACACTGATTTTTTAACAATAAATTCAAAATTATGTTCCTAATAGGAAAAATTGGGTTTTGGCTTTCGGTCTTTGTAAAAGTCACACACATACTTTACGGCTTCACTGCAATCATCAGTAATATGAAATAAGCTTTTATCTTTCTTGCTGATGTAGGCTTCACTGATCAGTGTATTATCAATCCAGTCCGACAATCCACCCCAATACTCTTTTCCAATAAGCACAATGGGTATGGGCTCAATCTTTTCCGTTTGAATCAAAGTAAGTGTTTCAAAAAGCTCGTCAAGCGTACCAAAGCCACCTGGAAATACAATAAACCCCTGTGCATATTTAACAAACATAACTTTACGAACAAAGAAATATTTGAAATTAATCACATAGTTAGGTGATACATACGAGTTCACACCCTGCTCCTTTGGAAGCTGAATACCAAGACCCACGGATTTTGCCTGTACGTTATAGGCGCCCTTATTCGCGGCTTCCATAATACCCGGACCGCCTCCTGTAATAATGCCGAAACCGTTCTCGGCAATGGCTTCGGCCGTACTTACTGCAAGCTCGTAGTACTTCGAACCCGGTTTGATTCTTGCTGAGCCATAAATAGAGATACAGGGACCAATTCTTAAAAGTGAATCATAACCATCCACAAACTCACCCATAATCTTAAAAACACTCCAAAGATCCCTGTTGCTGTCAAACTGTAGCTGATTATTATCGCCATTGTTACTGTTTCCATTTTCCGAGAATTCCTTTTCTTCCGGCATAAAACGATCTGTTTAATTAAAAATTTCTAGTAAAGGTTTACCGACACTCTGATTCCGGGCTGTCCATCAGGCAAAATCGCCGGACCAATCTTAGCTGAAGCACTTAAATCGTCAGACACATCAAAACTACGCATATGCGCAAATATATAGGCATCAAGTGCATTCAGCCCGTATGCCAGCCCCAGAACCACAAACATAAAATCGCGGCGGTTTCTAAAACTGTTTCTTGCAGACTGAAGCTGGCTGGGGTTTACATCGGCCAGCCGTTCGGGTGTGGGCCCAAACCTGAAGTCATTATCATCACCCTGGTTAGAGTTATAAAAAGCCGCTCTGTAATCTTTATAATTATTATTCAGGTAAATTGTATATGCTCCTATTCCGGCAAACATCCCGTAAATAATTGGCACTTTCCATATCTGTTTATTCTCAATCTGCCCCCAGCCGGGTATCATCATCGACTTAAATAATACTGATTTGGGTGATGGAAATGAATCTGAGTCACTTTGAAGTGAATCCTGCAGTGACTGGTTAAAATAATCCCGGTTAACATCGTAACCGCTGTTTTGTACACGATTGTTGTACCAGCTTGAAAAATCCTGTGCTTTCAGGTCAGAAGTGGTTAAAAATAAAACTGAAACGAAAAATAGGTTAATCCATTTCATTAAACAGCTGCATCAGTCGTTCTAAATCGTCGTTGGAGTAATACTCAATTCGGATCTCGCCGCCCTTGGTTTTCTTCTTGATGTTTACTTTGGTGCTCAGTTTATTTCTGAGCTGTTTAGTGAGGTCATTTAAAAATGGGTCCTCTTTTTTTTCTGATGACTTCTTTTTCTGTTCGCTTTTTTTAGCATAAGATTTTACAAGATCTTCAGTTTGTCTTACGGAAAGTGATTTTTTCTCAATTTCAGACAAAATCTTTTTCTGATCACTCTCGGTCTTCACATTGATGAGCGTACGGGCGTGTCCGGTCGAAATTCGTTCATCGCGCAGTGCCGCCTGGATAAAATCAGGAAGCTGCAGAAGCCGCAGCATATTGGTGACTGTTGTCCTGTTCTTTCCCACACGCTCGGCAACTTCACTTTGCGTGTAATTGCACTCATCGATCAGCCGCTGGTATCCAAGTGATATCTCCAGCGGATTCAGTTCTTCGCGCTGAATATTTTCAATCAGCGCAAATGCTATCATGTCATCATCATTTACCTCACGTATGTAGGCGGGTATTTCAGCTATACCTGCCAGTTTTGATGCGCGAAGCCGTCTTTCACCACTAATGAGTTCAAATCGCTTCTGTCCCAGGTAACGAACGGTAATTGGCTGAATTAGACCATGTTTTTTTATAGACGAGGCGAGCTGTTCCAATGCCTCTTCCTTAAAATCACTTCTTGGCTGATGAGGGTTCGGCCTGATGTGGTTAACCGGAATATCTAAAACAATATTTACCCTCTCGGCAGGATCTATGGATACTGCCGTCTTCGTTTTGGGCTCATCCTGGTTCTTCTCTCCTTTTCCGTCATCATAATCAGGGAAAAATGCTCCGAGTCCTCTGCCTAATACTTTTTTCGACATAGCATATTACCGGTTTACGAGAGTACAGGGCTCGATTTAAACAGTTTCTTATTTCTCTGGATAATTTCGCGTGCAAGCGAAAGGTAGTTTTTTGCTCCAACGCTGGACGCATCATACAAAATAGCCGGTTTCCCAAAGCTGGGCGCTTCTGCCAGGCGGATATTCCTTGCAATGATGGTTGAAAATACCCTGTCGTCAAAATAACGTTTAACTTCTTCGGCCACCTGGTTCGACAGCCTTGTGCGCGTATCGTACATTGTGAGCAGAACTCCTTCTATATCAAGGTCGCGGTTAAGATGTTGCCTTACAATTTTTATCGTATTCAAAAGCTGTCCCAATCCTTCAAGCGCATAATATTCGCACTGTACCGGAATCATTACAGAGTGAGACGCTGTGAGTGCATTTATCGTTAAAAGACCTAAAGATGGAGGACAATCGATGATAATAAAGTCGTATTTATCGTCCAGTGAATCGATCGCCTTCAGTAAGATTCGTTCTCGTTCATTTCGGTCTACCATCTCAATTTCTGCTCCCACAAGATTGATATGTGATGGAACCACATCCAGAAAAGGCAGCTCTGTTTCGCGGATAGAATCTTTAATATCCACACCACCAACCATTACTTCATACACAGAAGTTGTGACGGATTTAGGTTCAATTCCCAGGCCGCTTGTACTGTTACTCTGAGGGTCAATATCAATTACAAGCGTAGGATGCTCTATAACAGCAAGGCTGGCGGCTAAATTTACGGCAGAAGTTGTTTTTCCAACTCCGCCTTTTTGGTTGGCAATCGATATAATTTTTCCCATTCTGCTAAAAGGAGTTATGATTCTTATACAGGTAGGAATATAACTCTCACACTATACCTTACCAAAATTAGTTATTCACAGTCGAAGGTGGAAAACTTTTAGATTTACAAATTATAGTTATGATTATAAACCACTTACTATAAATGCATTACACCGGCTTTATCTGTTGCTGCCTGTGAGGTGTATCTGCTGCTGCACTCGCTGCAGGGTTTCGGATGAATTAACTCGGGTGAGCTTATCAAAGCTGCTATTAAACATGGAATCTACGCTTGCTACGCTTCCCCTGTTAAACCTTTCATGAAAATGAATCACCTCATCATGATCCACCCATGGAGATATATCATCGGCAGAGCCATCGGATTCAGGCCTTGTATCAGAGAAATCCCCGGCAGCAGTGAGAGAAGAGACCGAGGGTTCATTTCCCTGAGTGCCTGAACTGCTGGCCGTTCGTTGATCCTGAAGAAAAACGGCTCCGTAAATCATAACTGCAAAGAGCGTAACCGCCGCCGATGCGAACAGGTATTTGAATGAACCGGTTTCTGTACTGTTTTCCGACGTTCTTTCGGCCTGAGCCTTTACATAATTCACAATCGCCTCGGGTGGTTCTATACAGTTGAGGCCGTTGAGATTACAGGCGACTCTTTTAAGAGATTCAAGCTCAATCAGCAGGTTTTCATCCTCTTGCAGCTCTCTCTCAAATTCAAGCCGCTCAGACGGGTCCATTTCATCGAAAATATATGCTATACAACGATTTTCTATCTTACTCATAAATATTTTGATTCCTTCTCATGTTCCTCATCAAACATTTTACGAAGGTTAATCAAAGCATATCGCATTCTACCGAGTGCAGTATTAATAGAAACGTCAGTAATCTCAGCAATTTCCTTAAATGGCATTTCGTAATAGTGCCTCAGCATTACCACCGTTCTCTGCTCTTCCGGCAAATTAGCAATATGTTTTAACAGACTTGACGTAGATTCGTCCAGTTCAAGTTTTTCCTGTTGTCCGGGCGAATCCTCATCGGGTAACCGATCATAGAAATCTGTCTTTGATCCTTCATCGTATGAGCTCTTAACGTCGACAAATCGTTTTTGTTTTCTGATATGATCAATTGTTGCATTATGTGCAATTCGCATCACCCAGGCAATCCACTTACCCTGTTCGTTGTAGGTGTCGTCCATTTTGGTAATTACCTTCGTGAACGTTTCCTGAAAGATGTCGTTTGCGGTTTCCCTGTTCTGTATCATGCTGTAAATATAGGAGTATATTTTTGCCTGATGACGATTCATTAGCTCCTGAAAGGCAAGCTGATCGTCTTTTTTACGAAAAAGATGTACCAGTTCTCTGTCTTTCATCTTTTCGTAATTCACCGGGATATCGTAGCTTTTGTTAAGTCTCATCGTTCAAAAGATTATGAGTTTGAATCTTTAAATCAAAACAATTGTGGTATTTTATTCATTCGCAAAACTGTCTGTAAGTTTATACGAAAAAAGCCGGCAGTCGGTTTGATTTTTTTTTCTTTAACAGAAAGTAACAGACACACACCACCGATACCATCACATTTTCATGTTATTTATTTAACAAAGATCAAGCATGAAAGTAATCGTATAAAGCCTTACCAGTTTTTTTACCAGAAAATTTCTGTAAAGTTTCAAGGCTTGCCTCTTTTATTTTCTTTACTGAACCAAACTCCTTAAGCAGCTCTTTTGCCCGTTGATCACCAATACCGGGAACATCTGTCAGTTCTGTTTTTAAGGTGCGCTTCGACCGCTTTTGTCTGTGATAGGTAATTGCAAAACGGTGAGCCTCATCTCTGGCCTGCTGCAGCAGCTTTAATGCGGGAGAGGTTTTCGGTATCATCACAGGATCTTTTTTCCCGGGCAGAAAAACTTCTTCCAGCCGCTTCGCAAGGCCTGCTATTTCGCAATGGCCATAGTAGTCAACCTCCATCAGGGCTTCAATAGCAGCATTTAACTGCCCTTTTCCACCGTCAACGAGAATCAAATCGGGTCCGTGAAGTTTTTCCCGTTTTACTCTGCCGTATCGCCTCTTTAAGATCTCTTTCATAGATGCAAAATCATCGGGCCCTGTAACGGTCTTGATCTTAAATCGTTTGTACTCACTTTTCCTGGGTTTGGCATCCACAAACGTAACCATGGAGGCCACCGGGTCACTACCCTGAATATTGGAGTTGTCAAAACACTCAATTCTTCTGGGAAGCGACTGCAGGCGAAGATACTCTTTCAGGTCTTCCACAGCTTTCGGAATCCTATTACGTTCGGCCTTCTCTTTTTCCAGGCGGCGTTCACCAAGCTTTAACCGTGCGTTGGATATTGCCATTTCCACAAACTGACGCTTCTCTCCTATTTTTGGAACTTTAACGGGTACTTTTTTACCATGCATTTCCCACAAATACTGGCTCAGAGGCCCATCGTTCTCCATCGGGTGGCTCAGATATACTTCATCAGGAATAGTTGAAGCCCCCGCTTCGCCTGAATCGGTATAATAGTCTTCCACAAACGACTGCATCAAAAATTCTATACTAAGCCCGGAGATATTTTTTAAAAACCGGTGAAATCTACCTATAAGCTTACCCTCCCGTATTTTAAAAAGAACACCGCAGGCCTCACCCAGCTCTTCATCTATATCAATTGCAAAGAGATCGCGATTATTTCGCTTGCTGTCCACAATTTTCATCTTTTTATTGTACTTCTCCAGTGCCAGAAGGCTGTCGCGGTGTTTTGCGGCCTCCTCAAATGCGAGCGCCTGCGAAGCGATCTCCATCTCCTCTTTAATATCACTGATGAGCCCCTCAGTTTTCCCGCTGAGCAGTTTTTCCACTTTTTCAATTACCACCCGATATTCCTCAGTATCCCAGTCTCCCGAGCAGTTTTTCAGATAGTCGTCGAAACAAGAGTGCCACCTGGGAACTCCGCGCGACTTATCGATCATTTTTGGCGAAACTGCACAAGTACAGAGGTCAAACGTCTTACGAATGGTCTCCAGCATTCTCCTCATGTGTCCTACATGATCGTAAGGGCCGAAATATTTGCTTCCGTCTTTAACAACGGTTCTTGTGGGAAATACTCTCGGTTTCTCCTCTTTTGTGATGCAGATATAGGGGTACGACTTGTCGTCCCTGTACATAATGTTATAGCGGGGCTGATGGCGTTTAATAAGGTTATTCTCAAGAATAAGAGCTTCTGCTTCAGAATCGGTTACAATCACCTCGACGTCTGCAATCTTTCTCACCATCACTTTAATACGTCCGTCATGATTAGCAGAATCCTGAAAGTAGGAGCGTACACGGTTTCTCAGTCTTTTAGCTTTTCCGACGTATAGATAGCTTCCCTGCTTATCTTTAAACTGATACACTCCGGGCTCGAATGGTAAATTGGCAACCTTTTCCTCAACCGATATCGACATACATTTCTTTTGTTTGATGCACTATAAATCTCGCCGTAATTTATCCGTTTTACACATCCACAACAAAACATGAAAACTACAGGCACAAATCCCGACATTACCATTCTTTTTGAAGATAACCACCTTCTTGCGATTCAAAAACCGGCGGGTGTTCTTTCTCAAGAGGACTATTCGGGAGATCCTGATGTTCTCACACTCTGCAAGGCCTATCTCAAAAAAGAGTATAATAAACCGGGGAATGTGTATTTAGGGCTCGTTCATCGCCTCGACCGGCCGGTTGCCGGCGTTATGCTGCTGGCAAAAACGTCCAAGGCTGCTTCACGCATCAGCGAGCAGATCAGAAAAAGAACCATTAAGAAAAGATATCTCGTGGTTGTGGAAGGCCGACCTGATGATAACGGTATGCTTATGCACTATCTGCTAAAAAACAGTGAAACCAACCGTGTTGCTGTCGCAGGGGCGGGTAACAGCAATGCGCAGAAAGCGGAACTCACCTATCAGAATATTGATCAGAAAAACGGGCTATCACTATTGAGTATCAACCTCATAACGGGCAGGCCGCATCAGATACGGGTACAGCTGGCACATGAGGGATTTCCTGTTTCGGGCGACCGGAAATACGGCAGCGTATCGCATTCTGAAATCGCGCTTTTCGCTTCTGAACTGGAAGTTGCCCATCCGACTCTCAAAAAAACGATGAATTTTTCAGCAAAGCCTCCAAATAGATTTCCCTGGTCACTTTTCAGGCATATTTTCTCCCCTTAGTCATTTTACAGCAATCCTTTACAAATTAGCCACTTTATTTCTGCAATATGAATGTTTGATTAATTCTGATTGTTTTTCGGTCACATACATGGAATAAACTTCAACAAATACTCATGCGACAGTAATTTTTTCATAATACGATGAGCTCCATAAACAGAAAGAAGGCACTTTTATTAATACCCGCCATAGTTGACGGAGAGGCCACTAAAGGTGAACGCGAGGCATTTTTTGAATTTATCCAAGAGAATCCAGAGGTTGAGGAGGAGTACAAAAATGCACTATTTGTTAAGCAGCAGCTAAGGAAAAACCTGAAACGATACTCCTGCCCCGATCATCTTAAAGAAAATGTGCTGAATACGATTGAAGAGCTGAAAAAAAGTGAGCAGCAGATCGAGAGAGAAGTCAGTGAAGACGTTAAAAAATCAGGCGGCAACATTTTTTGGCACTATACCGGTACTACAGTTCGATACGCAGCTGCTGCTGCGGTTATTCTGTTTATTACGCTTTTAACGCTGCAGCTTCTCAATAAGACAGATTATAATACCCAGTATAGCAACACGGTAATGATTGAACAGGCAGCAGCGGGGCATTTTCTATCTGCAGGCGGCGAGCTTCCCACTCTTGATTTCAATACCAGATCAATCAGTGAAGCGAAACAGTATCTGCGCGATCATCATGGCATGAGAGCCGAAATCCCGGAAATTGAAGGAGCAACATTTATGGGTATGGCTGTTGGGCCATTTACAGGGGATTACAGCACACCCGTTCTTGCCTATACACAGGAAGAGATCTCAGAGAATATCTACCTGTTTGTGTTTGATATGAATCAGGTAAATTCGCTTCAGAATGTTATTCGCCACTCAGAGGCCGCAGAACATTGTAAATCACCAAAGGACTATTTTGTAGCTGAAATAGAAGATCACCATGTGGTCTCGTGGCTTTGGGATAACTACTGGTACTCTGCTGTATCAAATCACAACGGCGATGATTTAGCCTCTCTGGTGAAGCCGTTGAATTAAATTTTTGAATATTTTTTTATCCGATATATTTGCGAAGAGTTAGCTCTTAAATATTTATTTGAAAGTGTTTGAAAATTATTTGACTGTAAGTCAGATATTTTCTGACTGTTCCAGTATTACATCCGGCAGCTTTTTGGACGAGCTCGCTCCCAAATCCCTCAGCTTCTCCGCCTGCCCAATCAGGTTGCCCCGGCCTGTTGAGAGCTGCTTCATGGCTTGGTCGTACGCCTGCTGAGTTTGATCGATCCGCTGCCCCACTTCCTCCAGATTCTCTACAAAACCGACAAATTTGTCGTAAAGCAGCCCTCCTCTTTTTGCAATTTCCATCGCATTTCTGTTTTGGTACTCCTGCTTCCAGACGTTCTCAATGGTGGCCAGCGTGGCAAGCAGCGTGGTTGGACTCACAATGATGATGTTCTTATCAAACGCATCGTTATAGAGCGAGGGCTCGTTCTGGATCGCCAGGCCGAACGCCGGCTCTATTGGTATAAACATCAGGATAAAATCTGGGCTGTTTGCACCGTGCAGTTTTGCATAATCCTTGTTACTGAGCCCTCTCACGTGGTTTCTGAGAGAAGAGACGTGTTTCTTAATTGCCAGCTGCTGCCCGGCCACATCTTCAGCCGATGAATACGCTTCATATGCATTCAGCGATACTTTTGAATCGATAACCAGCCGCTTTTCATCGGGCAGATACACCACAACATCCGGCTGCTGGCTGCGGCCCTCTTCGTTGCGTATGCTCTCCTGCGTTTCATATTCAGAGCCTTTTCGAAGGCCCGATTTCTCGAGAATGCGCTCCAGAATCATTTCTCCCCAGTTCCCCTGCTGCTTGGTGTCCCCCTTCAGAGCCTTGGTGAGGTTTTTGGCCTCCTCGCTCATTTTCAGGTTCACCTCCTGCAGCATCTTTAAATGCTGCCCCAGCGCGCTTCGCCCCTTGATATCTTCTTTATGGGCCTCCTCCACCTGTTTTTGGAAGGTCTGAATTTTATCGCCCAGCGGCTTCAGCAGCTGATCCAGTTTCTCCCGGTTCTGTTCGGTGAACTTTTTTGATTTCTCTTCCAGAATATCATTCGCCAGATTTCTGAACTCGTCCCTGAATGTCTTCTGCATCTCCGAAAGCTCTGCTTTCTGCTCGGCAAGCCGCTCCGAGAGGTGCTGATATTTCGCCTGCAGCGTGGATAGCTGATTTTCAGCCTCGTTTGCACGCGTTGTCTCCGCATTCAATCTGGCTTCGCGCGACTCTTTCTCATCCTTTAGAAGTGATATTCTCTCTTCAAGCCGTGCACCTTTCATTCTCGATATAAGGAAGGTAATGAGTGCGCCGGCTGCTGCCGCAATAACGATCAGCCCAATCTGTAATGGATCCATGGTTGTTTATTGATTATGATTTACAGACAGAAGCTAAAAAAAAGGAGTGACAATCGTTGTCACCCCTTTTCATTTTTTTTTGCCACTAAAATTGACAAACACAAATCGTGTGTTAAAGATGAGATGTCTTTTCTCGCTCCGGTAAAGTGCGGAGTTTATTCGACACCAGTTCTTTTCGAGACGTCGTGCCTCCTTTGCGACATAGTTGTCGCATCGCTAAACCCCGGGCGGCGTTCGTTAAACTCACTTTGCCCGGGGCTGTGTTATCTCGCCCTGTCAGGGCTCTTGTTTGCCATCAATCACTGTTCTCTTGATAGTATGTATGGCCATCTCCTGAATTCTAGCCAGGCTGCGGCGTCACTCATAACAAAATACATTCTACAATCCTGATACGCCGCGATGACCCTCTGGCACCCTTGTCATTTCGACTGAAGAGGCTGTCCAAAAAGTGAAAACCGATTAAAACAAGCGTAAATAATTTAGACACTATATCCCTCTCTGTTCATATAGAGAGGGAAACTCCCAAAGGGATGGCTCCGCCAAGGGTGAGTTGGAACACAGATCCTAAATTATTTAAGCGTTGTGCAAGGCAGACGACCTTTTTGGACAGCCTCAGAACGGAGAAATCCCATGGTACCAAGAAGCGCGGGGCTTTGTCCGCTGTAACACCACAGGTAAATGTCCCGTGATCTGTGGCCATAAGGTTAATTTATGAGTGGTTGGCAGACGTAAAACAAGATGTCTCGATGCACACCTCGAAAAGTTCTGAATGTCAATACCCAGGCGTATCAGGTTTCTGCTCTGTAAGTAATTTCTAATTACGCCGGTTTTGTGGATCACCAAAAAAACCATGGCCGAAACGGCCATTCTCCGAAGGGGTCACCTAAAGAAAAAACCGAAATCACTCAGCTAAAGACATCTTTAATTTTCGAGAAGAAGCCTTTATCTCGGTCTTTTGCGCTTTGAGGGTCAAAATGATCTTCGCCTTTCAATGCCATAATGTGTTTCTTCTCCTCATCCGTCAGATCTTTGGGAATATACACGCCGGTTTTAATAAACTGATCGCCTGTTCCGCTGTTATTTAATCCTTTAATTCCGCGTTCGCGCATTCGAAGTAGTTTCCCCGGCTGTGTTCCCGGTTCAACCTTTACTTTCGCTTTTCCTTTCAGCGTAGGAACTTCCACTTCGGTACCAAGGATTGCATCGGGAATGCTAAGCATCAGGTCGTAGTAGATGTCGTTGCCGTCACGTTCAAAATGCTCGTGCTCTTTCTCTTCAATCAGCACAATCAGGTCGCCCGGCTGTCCGCCGCGAATACCCGCATTTCCCTGACGCCGAAGAGTGATATAGTTACCGTTTGCCACGCCTGAAGGGATGTTCACCTTCATCTTCTCATTGCTTTTCACACGGCCTTCGCCGCTGCAGGCGGAGCACTTATTTCTGATGATACGTCCCTCACCCCCGCAATTGCTGCACGGTTGCACGTTCACAAACTGGCCAAACATGGTTCGGGATACCTGGCGAACCTCGCCCATTCCGTTACAGGTTGGGCAGGTTTCAAAATCGGATTCGCTCTCGGCGCCGGTGCCGGTGCAGGATTCGCATGTGATGTACTTCTTCACTTTAAGCGTTTTTTCAACTCCTTCCGCAATCTCCTCAAGTGTAAGAGCCACCCGAAGCTTCATATCGGAACCGGGACGGCCTGTGCCGCGGTTTCTTCTGCTTTGTTGACGTCCGCCGCCTCCTCCAAAAATATCACTGCCGAATATATCGCTGAAATGGCTGAAAATGTCCTCAAAATTGGCATTT
>Ga0081527_100045_pt1 | contig 124251 bp, 93 predicted proteins | sample HotLakmasection5_FD_70992 | JGI IMG/M metagenome (GOLD analysis project Ga0081527, IMG submission 70992) | Hypersaline microbial mat communities from Hot Lake, Washington, USA - Section #5 (SPADES assembly) (version 2) | ecosystem: Environmental > Aquatic > Non-marine Saline and Alkaline >...
GAACAAACCACCGCGTGGGAAATAGCCCGAAACAGCCAGGAAAAGAAAATTAACTGGCAATTTACGACAGATGATGCACGGATAAAATTAAAGCGACTCTATCCGACATTTGAGTATTGACATGACACTAGAATGCGAAAATACTTGAGGCAATCTATCACGACAGGAAAAAATACTTTTTTGATTTATTGGTATGATTGCCGAATGAAGAAGAAATGTAGTTTTTATAAGAGTTTGAAGCTTGTGTTTGTAAATCGGGACACTACAACAAACCCTGATAATTTCACACTTCTTTGAAGTTGAAGATGCTATCCGAATAGTATGAGAAAGCTCTGTGTGAAAAGCAGGGTATATACCGCATATCAATATCCAGCGCCAGGAAAGCTAAAAATCCAGTAGTAAACTTCTCACCCTGTATTAACTCAACTTCCGCAAAATCTTAAAAATCAGCCTCAGTTACCTTTAAGCAAGGCTCTGTAGTGCTACATACAGTATTTTATTGAATCCGATTCAGACGATCTGTTCGGATTGTATGACTGAGGTTGAATTCAGAGTAATTGGGTAGGAGGCGGCAACAGCCGCCGTCCCCCCACACCACCCGGCATACGTTTGTCGTACCAAGGCGGTTTCTATCACGTCTTCGGATTATGTCGGTGTATCGTGAAAACAATTCGACTCCTGCATCGTCCCTGTCCGGGATTCCATCCCTTTCAGAGTCGTCAGGTTTCTCCAGACGGATAAATTGATCCGTTTGAATAGGTTCGTTTTTCTGTCGCTGTTTGCCTTTACACTTCATTGTGATAGATTCAGGCCTTCCCACACCTAAGGCGTGGTACTATGCCCTCTGCTGACTCCTGCAAAGGATCCGCGACTCGGTCTCCCGAGCCACTGTCTGACCCTCAAGGGGCAGAACCTCTGCAGGTCTCCCGGGGTAAGCAGTACGCCTTTCAATGCGTTATGCCGGATTTACCCCTCTGCCGTTCGATTGACTATCGGGCATCCTGATCCACGGCTCAGTTACCCCGACAAGGCCTGGTATCCGATTCCTGTTCGTCATAACACATCTTTGCCTTAGGCTTCCTTTGGCATAGCCATCCCTAACTAAGGGCAGATCCTCCCAAGGGGATGCCTTGCGGCGCACCTCGCGGTGGACACCCTTTCCGCCAGCTGGCGGCTATAGAATTCCGGTCATTACGGTTTCTTCAGGACTGAAAGCTTTCGCCTCGCACCCGTTAGTGGTACTGCGTGCCCGGCACACCAAAACCTTACCCCGGAAGGGTAACAGTTGAATAGCCCCCGGCACACCTGCAGGGAGTACCAGGCAAAACACACCCTCAGAACCCCGAATGGGTTCAATAATCCGGTATTCCGCACGATCCGTAACCCAAAAAAACAAAACCTGCAATCAGCAGCCAGCGATTGCCCACATTCACATCTTGACAAAAATTCCCCTATCGGTTGATGTACTGCGAAGTTATTAAACCCCATTCGGGGTTTTCATTTTTCCGCCCTTTCATTACCCCCGGCAGGTGTGCCGGGGGCTATTCATCATTGATCCCTTCGGGATCATAAAATGGCAATTCAGTTTCATCCTTGATCTGTTGAACGGAGCAGGATCTATAAGGAACGCCTCCAGAATCTTCGTTTACAGACGGTTTGTCAGCCTGAATTCTTAATACGGAATCGCGGACGCAATAATCATCGAATGAGTTTTTAAACACCCGTTCGTGGTTTTCGCAATCACAACTGTGTATGTATACCCAGCAGATTTTCCATATGGATCAGATAAGAATCCCGCAAATTTCCTGGCTCTAAAAGGTGACGTCTTCTATTAACCCTCCGCAGAACTTTCGCAGGTTACAAAACCTCAATTACGAAGGATGCCGCACCTACGGCGCTTCTTTTCATTCCGGCTTCTTTATACCCCACGGAAATGCTGCGCATTCCCGAAGGGTTACGGATATGCCGCACCAAACAGGGCTGGTTTCATCCCTGAATAGATGAATTTCGTTCTTTTTGTATGTGGTCTACAGTTTTAAATAAAACTTATTATGTAGCCACTACAACCCCATTTTGCGGAAGTTGAGTTAAACTACATCAAGTCCAAAATTTGAAAAAAACCTTCGTGTTGCTTCGAGCATTCGTGACCTCGTGGCAGACCCTCGGAAATCACCACGCCCCGCAAGGGATCCCGATGGGAAAGACTCAAGGACACAAAGATTAACGAAAGGTCTCTTTATTGTTAATAACATTCAATAAAGGGGGTATTCCAGAGGATTTTCACAATTAATTTGTGTGTAAATGGCATCTTTCATAGAAGTGGGATTTTTGAGTTCATGATTTAACAACCGAACTCAGGTTCGTAAACTGGCGGATATCTACCAGAAGGAAGGATTAATTGAAACTGCAGGTACCGTTACTGCTATTGATTATGACGTTGAAGGACGTATCTTGGTAAATATTATCGGATGAAGTTTGTCAATAAAGCCATCCGAAAAGGTTAAAAATACTTGCCGTTTTTTTTGACAGAAAGGGGTGTCCTGTTTTTCGCCGGAATATTACATATGGACGAATTTATGACAATGACTGTAAGAGAGGAGTTGGTAATATCCACCGACTGGATTCGGCATGAGAGTAATATTATTTACATAAAAAAAGGTGTTACACCCATTTGGCACAACACCTCTTTATCAAAGCCTTTGAAATACAATAATATTGACCTCCCCAAACCCCTCCTAAAGATTCAAGAGGGGATTATAAGGAAGTATTTCAAAGGCTTCTTCTCAAAGATAGAGATAATTAATTGATAGGAAATCGGAGACCTGCAGAAAGAACCAGCTGATCTGCTGAGCTAAGGGCATATTTCAGTTCTCCATAAAGATCAGCAAAACCTAAGCCGTATTCCAGGCCGGCTCCTATGTTCAGGCCGATCTCAGTGTCACTGACACTTCCCCCACCAAAACCATCAAAATCAAAGTCATATGAGAAAGAGGCGAAGTTTAATCCACCCAGTGCATACACGATCATATCTTCTTCCGTTACAAAAAGATAGTGGCCGTTAGCATTGAATTCCCACCACGTGAAGCCGTCTCCAAAATCGTTATCATCGCCGGTGAGGTAGTAGATAAAATCAGCAGCAGCTCTGAACTCTTCGTTGATGGTGTAAACACCGCCAGCCTGAATTCCAAGCTCTTCTACTTCTGTTCCGAAGGCTAACCCGCCTCCAACAGAAATCTGTGCAGATGCGATATTACTGAAGGCAATAGAAATGAAAGCTGCAAATAGTATACAGGTTAATTTTTTCATGGTTATTTTCCCTAATCTGTTATTTTGGTTAAGTGATGGCGCAGAAGCTTAGTGAATGATGGACTCCCGAACCTTTTAATTATTTTAGTGAATTCTGATTTCAAACGGTAATTGTTTGAGTGATTATTTCATGCTTAATGCGAAAAACCTTATGCAGTTCTATCATATCAAACAAGAAGAAATAATATTTATTAAGTGCTTAAATAGGTTTCACTTACAAAATTTATATTGTCAGGCAGATTCAACATTTAAAAAAAATTATCGATTTACTTATAAAGTTGTTCTTGATTTCATAAGTCATAGAATCTTATTTCTGATTGTGCCACTTTTCGCAGCAATGGGTTGGGGCGATATCGCTCTTCAGAATAATGCTCTCTCAGGTTTTCTATCGTGTTTAAAACCTCTTTTGGCCCGATCATATCGCACCATTCAAGAAGCCCATTCGGATAGTTTACCCCATTTTTCATGGCCAGATCCACACCTTTCACGGTTGTAACATTCATATAAACGGCATCAGCCGCCTCGTTTATCAGCATGGCGAGAATACGGTTAAAAACCCTTTTGCCTAGTTCCCTATCTGTATTGGGCTTCGGATTCTTTTCAGGGTACTGATAGTCATAAAAACCGATTCCGATTTTTTTACCAAGTCTGCCCGCTTCAACCAACCGTTTTTGTGCAAATGAGGGTTTGAAACGCGGATCATAATAAAACTCTCGAAATACGGATTCGGTCACTTTGTAATTTACATCGTTTCCTATAAGATCCATCAATTCAAAGGGGCCCATTCTAAAACCCCCGATTTCCTTCATTGCGCGGTCGATCGTAGGCGCATCTGCTATTCCCTCTTCATAAATACGAAGAGCTTCACCGTAAAATGGCCGGGCTACGCGGTTCACAATAAATCCGGGTGTGTCTTTTGCCAGTACGGTCACTTTTTTCCAGATATCTATCAGTTTTTTGGTTGAAGTGACCACGGACTTCTCTGTTGAAATACCGGGAATAATTTCAACCAGCTTCATGAGTGGTGCGGGATTAAAGAAGTGAGCCCCCAGAAACCGCTCCGGCTTTTTGAGGGCTGATGAGATAGAGGCGATCGAGAGTGAGGAGGTATTTGTAGCGAGGATACAGTTTTTGGACACAATCGCTTCAAGTCTTGCAAACTGGTCTTTTTTGGCCTGCAGATCTTCTATAATAGCCTCAAATACGATATCACAATTCTTAAAGTCGGTAAGGTGATCCACATAGTGTATGCGATTCAGTATTCCAGTAACTTCGGCCCCGGTCATCCGCTCTTTCTCTACCTGTCGGTTTAATATTTTCTCTAAACCGGCTTTTGATTTTTCAAGCTGTCCCGGGTATGCATCGTAAACATATACTGTATGGCCAAATGTGGATGCAATTTGTGCAATACCGGTTCCCATAGTTCCGGCCCCTATGACTCCTGCAGTAGCTTTTTTATCTAAACTCATGTTCAATAAATTTGTGAAATCCCTATGTGGCAAAAAATAAACAATCATCTGTCAAAACCAAGTATTTTGGATTAAAAGAGAAATTGATATCATTGTGATATCAATACACAAAGTAAATGATTATGCCTGATGTATTAGTCAGAAATATTGACAAGAAAACTCTTGAGAACCTGAAAAGGAGAGCCAAGAGAAACAGTCGGTCCCTTCAAGCTGAATTGAAATCTCTTTTGGAAACATATGGGCAGTCGAATATTGAAGAAACCAGAAATATGGTAAGAGAAGAATTAGCAAAATATCGTGCCGAAGGAAGAAGATTCTCGGATAGTGTAGATGACTTAAGAGAAATACGAAATCGATGAGTGAGGTAGTTCTTGATGCGTCAATCGCTGCTAAATGGATATTTTGGGAGTCAGGGTCCGAACTAGCTCAGACTTTATTGGATGAGCAGTATTTATTTTATGTCCCGGATATTTTTTATGCAGAAATGGACGCTATTATTGCAAAAAAATTCAGAAAAAGAGAGTTGAATAGTGATGAAGCTTATGTCAAAAGAGCACAGGTCCAACGATTAGCACTGGAAAAATGGTCTCACCTCAGTTTGGCGGACGTAGCTTTTGATATTGCAGTGACACTGACCGTAACTATCCATGATGCCATTTACCTTGCACTTGCAGTTGAGAAAGAAACAGTGATGTGGACTGCAGATGACCGCCTGGTAAGAGGGATGAGAAATACTTTTTTATCTGATTATGTTACCAATCCTTTACATACAAAATAAGATGAATGGATTTGCTCATTTCCCTTTAAACACTGGTTTTCTTTTTTCTAAAAATGCCTGAACTCCCTCTTTGTAATCTTCCGTTTTACCGGCTTCTGACTGCAAATCCGCTTCCAGCGAGAGCTGTTCTTCAAGCGTGTGATTAAAGGAAGCGTTGACTGCTTTTTTGTAGAGGCCAAATCCCCTGGTAGGCATGGCTGCGAGTTTAGCCGAAATTTTTTCGACTTCTTCACTAAGTCTGTCGTGATCAACGGCTTTGGTTATGAGCCCATATTCAACAGCATTTTCGGCTGAGAGTTTTTCATCGAGCAGGTAGAGGGCATTGGCCCGTGCCATGCCGGCGAGCCTTGGCAGAAACCATGTGCCGCCGCTATCAGGAATCAATCCGATTTTACTGAATGCCTGGACAAAAACGGCCTGTTTTGATGCAATCACAATGTCGCATGCAAAAGCGATATTGGCTCCTGCTCCCGCTGCCGTTCCCTGAACTGCACACACTACAGGTTTTTCCAGCTTCCGAATCGCCCTGATAACCGGATTGTAAGACGTCTCGACGGTATCGGCCAAGGAGTAATTTTTTTCTTTTGCACGTTCGGTGACTTCCGGCAGGTCCTGTCCGCCGCAAAATGCCTTTCCATTTGCTTTTAAAATCACGCACCGAACATCATCCGATTTTGCCCCTTCCAATGCCTTCTGAAGTTCAATGGCCATCGGCTCTGTAAAGCTATTGTATTTTTCGGGGCGATTAAGTGTGATAGAAAGAATTGTATTCTTAAGTTCTGTAATTATGAGGGACATAAATAATTGAGTAATGTGTATTGAAAGTCTGTTAAATAATTCTGGTACTTACATTTAGATATTAAATTAACGTGAGTTTCCCGACGAGACAAGGAGGGCTCATTTTTTTAAATCCGTCAGCTGACGGAAAGTTCAGGGAAGTTTCTGCCAAAGGCATCCCGATGGGGAATAAAATCAGATTCCAGTTTTCTAACTTTAAATCATTGTAATGAACGAGAACCACCCCCAACCCCTCCTTGCGAAGGAGGGGAGAAACTTTTTCCAATTTCTTAGTTCGCCCCGTGAGGGATCCCTTAGGGAAACTCACGTTAAATTATAAATAAGAAACGCACAGGAAAACAATTAATTAAATTGGTACCAGAACCCAGAACCCTGTCCCTTAATCATATACATTTAAAATGCTCAAAGGGCTGGTTGCAGCCGTGGCAGTAATACTGCGATTTGCATGCGGTTGATCCAAATTCACTCTGCAGTTCGGTTTCCAGCGAATCGCAGTAGGGGCAGGGTATGATTTTGTTCGTTTTTTTTAAAGATGCCAGAAAATCATCGTCATCGTCTGTCTTTTCGGGTGGAGCAATGCCGTACTCTTTAAGTTTTTTCTTAGCGTAATCGGTCATCCAGTCGGTAGTCCAGCTTTCGCTGAAATCGGTTTTAACATCAAAATCGTCAACCCCCTTTTCTTTCAGTTTCTTCCTGATTTCCACCTCAATCGCATTCATCGCCGGACAGCCTGAGTAGGTTGGGGTGATTTTTACAATGACCTGATCACCATCAAACTTAACATTTCGCACAATACCCATTTCCACGACATTAAGTACAGGAATTTCAGGATCGATGACCTCTTCCAGCCACGACCATACTTGTTGTTTTGATAAGGTTTGATCTGTGTTCATAGTCTTGAGTCGAATGTCTTGAGTTCTCACATCTCAAGACTCATATCTCTTATCTGTTTACTTCCACTCAGCATCCGGATACGAACGTCTTAAAAACTGCATTTGAGCTAATAAATGGCCAAGATATTCGGTATGGCGTCCCTTACGGGCACCTGAAAACATATACTGATCATCATCAGGTACTATTAACGTTGCTTCCCTTATCGTTTCATCCACCAGAGATTTCCACTCCTTTTTAAAGGAGTTGCTGTCAATAAAAAGGTTCTCTTTGATGGCGGCTTCATCAAATTCGTCAACATCAAACAGTTCCCCGGTATACATCCAGATCTCATCAAATGCTTCCTGAATTCTTTTGTGGCTCTCCTCTGTGCCATCACCAAGCCTTAAAACCCACTCGCGGCTGTGGCGCAGGTGGTATTTTATCTCTTTGAAATGTTTTTGAAGCATACCGTTTAGCTGTGTATCTCTCACTTCTTTAATTAAACGATCATACAGGAAGTAGCTGTGTGCACTAAACAGAAATTGCCGGGCGATCGTAAACGCAAAATCGCCTCGGGGAAGCTCTGTCATGGCAATATTCTTGAAATCGATATCGTCGCGAAAATAGGCAAAGTAATCTTCATCCGGTTTTCCATCGATTTCTGCTGCATAAGAATAGAGCGATGAAGCGTGACCGATCATATCTAGAGCAATATTCGCAAGTGCCAGATCTTCTTCGAGTTCGGGTCCGTGTCCGGCCCACTCCGACAAGCGATGGCCCAGAATCAGGCGGTCATCAGCGAGGCGAAGCAGAACTTCAACAAGTGCCTCATCTGTTTTTTTTGGTATGACATCGAATGTGCTCATATAGTAAGTCCTGAGTCTTGAGGAGTGATTCCTGAGGTTCTCATTTCTCAAGACTCACTACTCATGTCTATTTGCTATTTTCTTTTTTTAACGGCACGCGGCACACTGTAAAACTGGGGATGGCGATAAGGTTTATCGTTTGCAGGATCGAAGAATGAACCACGATCTTCCGGCGAGGAAGCCACTATCTGATCAGAAGGTACCACCCAGATGGCAATCCCTTCATTTCTGCGTGCATAGGTGTCTCTTGCGTTTTGAAGCGCCATTTCGGCATCAGGAGCATGCAGGCTGCCGGCGTGTTCAAACGGCTTACCATCTTTAGGCTGATAAAACACTTCCCACAATGGCCATTCCGTATTGTCTGATGAGTTATTTGTCATGATTTGGTTTTTATTATGACGCTTTTTCTTCTTTCAGTCTCTTTTTTCTGGCGTAAGCTGCGGCCGCTTCGCGAACCCACTCGCCCTCTTCATAGGCTTTACGCCGGGATTTTATTCGTTCACGGTTCATGGGGCCATCGCCTTTTACTACGCTCCAGAATTCATCCCAGGGTATATCACCGAAGTCCCAGTGTCCGGTTTCTTCGTTATAGGTTAAATCCGGATCTGGCAGCTCAATTCCAATGGCTTCAGCTTCCATCACCATGCGGTCTACATAATGCTGCCTCAACTCATCATTGGTCTTGGTTTTAACGCCCCATTTAATCAGCTCTGCACTGTTTGGGGAGTCTGTATCGTGAGGGCCAAACATCATCAGTGTTGGCCACCACCAGCGGTTTACAGCGTCCTGGGCCATTTTTTTCTGTTCGGCGGTTCCGTCGGCCATTTTGGCCAGCATTTCATATCCCTGCTTTTTATGGAAACTCTCTTCTTTACAGATCCGCAGATTTGCACGGGCGTAAGGACCATAAGAGGACTTGGCGAGCATCGTCTGGTTCACAATTGCGGCACCATCAACCAGCCACCCGATTACGCAGATATCTGCATAGGTAAGGGTAGGATAGTTGAAAATACTCGAATATTTTGCGCTTCCATATAAATAATCTTCAATAAGTTGTTGTCGCCGCACACCCAGCGTTTCCGTACCGCTGTAAAGATAAAGACCGTGGCCGGCCTCGTCCTGTACTTTCGCCAGGAGAACTAATTTTCTCTTAAGTGATGGTGCCCGGGTTATCCAGTTTCCTTCGGGCAGCATACCCACAATTTCAGAATGGGCGTGCTGACTCATAATACGTACCAGCTGTTTCCTGTACCTCTCCGGCATCCAGTCTTTTGGTTCAATTTTTTCACCGCTGTCAATTCGGTATTGAAAATCGTCAAGTTGTTTTTGAGTATCCATAAAAGCGCTTTTCTGTAAAATAGATAGATATTGTGTGTGGCACAATAACGTCAATATAGGGATTTCAGTTCAAGTGAATCAGATAATATTCAGATCTTTTTTCGGGAACTAGAGGCAAATCTGGGACTGACTGAGAATCTTAAGAGCGGCTGATTTATATGTTCTGCTGATTGGAAGATCAGTATCCGAAATCGTTACATTGGTTCGGCTAAATTTGTTGATTGCGTCCCGGTTTACAATGAAGGAGCGATGAATACGAAAAAATGTTTCAGGCAGGCTTTCATCAAAAGATTTGATGGTCTCTAAAGTAGTGATTGTTTTTGTATTTGTGTGAATTTGCACATAGTCACCCATGCTTTCGAGGTATCGAATATCATGGATTTTAATTTGTTGATTGGTACGATTAGCCCGAACCGTTATAAAATCAGTTTTTAATGCTTCTTTTTCAGAAATAAGCTGCTCAACTTTAAATTCATTTCTTTTGAGCCTTAAAAAAAGCAATGCAAAAGCTTTGATAAGTACAATGAGATAGATAAAAGATGCCAGCACAAAAATATTCGTCATCAGTGGATCCAGTTCACTGTAGTTGTAGTTGGCAATGATTATAAAGGATAAAATGATGACAATCATTTCAAGATACAGAGAAACGATGATGGCATAGAGAGTGTAGACCCAGAATTTAATATACTCCTGCTGAAGCAGAAACTCCGGCACCAGGTAGTAGTTGAAAAACCATGATGTGCCAATCGCTACCGGAAGCAAAAAAGTAACGAAGTAAAAACTGTTTACGTAATTACCAAAGCTTAAGCCAAATGTGATTATCAAAATGAGGGCAGTAATCGCCCAAAAAAGTATATGCTTCCACATCGTGTCTGGATTTTTTCCTAAAATGCCCAGAATGTTCATAAAAAAAGAGTTTTATCGATGAAATACAGATTTAAACCGTAATTCTGCATTGCCCTGAGCTACCGATCAAAGATACATTATACATACGGTATCGAAAATGATAACATATCTGAAAACTTATGACTGATTTATTTTATATGGGCGGGCCGGTATTTATGGGGTTCTTAACTATCATACTTACATCCGTAGTTACAACGGCATTACTGTTGTTTATTAAGAAAGAGAGTGAACTTCCCAAGGGGCTTTCTGCAAACCTGGTTAAGGAGCTTGGGTTATTTGGGTTAATATCGGGTGTACTGGGACAATTTATTGGTCTTTATGAAGCGTTTAACGCAATTGAAAAGATGGGTACGGTGTCTCAGTCTATGCTTATTGGCGGGCTCAAAGTTTCCTCAATCACTACAATCTATGGATTGTTTATCTGTTTAGTAGGTTGGTTGCTTTACTTCGGTTTGAAACTGAATATGCAGAAAATTAAAAAATAGCCGGCCTCTTTTCACCAGGGGCATACCACTTCAATTACGGAAGGATAGACAAAAAAACTGAATCTGAACTATGGATTAAAAAAATCTATACTGCTTTATCGTATAGTATGTTATGAATTTAACTCATAACCCGGGTATGAAATTTAAATTTTTATTCCCGATCCGAACTTTTTTGATTATTTTTAGTTTACTACGTCAATATGACAACATAATAGTTTCAACTATTTTGGCTAAACTTCTAAGAAAACATAGATTTTTGATCATCCTTGCGGTGCCGTTATTTATAATGGCTACAACGTTGCAGCATTCTGTAGATCTGCAAAATTTCGCGCAAAGTGATCAGGCTGCGACCAGTTTACCCGCTGGCGCTGCAGCTGAAATACTTGAAGAGATCACCTCTGAAGTTGTAACCCACTCACTGTATGAGGCTAATGAACATCCAATTGATTTAAGGGCAAACACCGACTTTTTTTTGGGAGATGTCAGAACCCATAATCAATCCGTTCCCACCCCGCCTCCGGATTTAGTTTAAGCTTTTTCCGCAAACGGTCTGTTCAATCATTTTTCAATGGTTAAGAAAAGAACCGTCGTAGTCTGAGTCTACAAGACTTATATACGAACATTCTTTTCAAACCCATGCTGCGGATGATTACTCTCAGCGTGTGTGTGGAAATAATGATTGTCGATTTCACTTATATCTTATTCAAAAATGTAACAATTAATCATAATTAAAATAAAGCTATGTCTATTAAGAACAATATATTTCTCTCTATTATTATTTCGCTGACTATATTTGCTGCAGCCTGTACGGCACAAGATACAGAAAGCGAAGAAAGCAGCAGTGTTGAATTGTCTGACGATGTAATATCTCAAGAAGACCAGGCAGCTCTTACTCCCGAGGAAATTCTCCAGGGGCTGAAAGACGGTAATGAGCGGTTCATGAACAATAACCTCACCCCACGCGATTACCCTGCACAGGTTAGGGCAACAACCGATGGCCAGTATCCTGAGGCCGTTGTAATTGCATGCATTGACAGCCGTGTACCGGTAGAAAATATCTTCGACAAGGGCGTTGGTGACATTTTTGTTGCTCGCGTAGCAGGGAATTTTGTGAATGAAGATATTCTCGGAAGCACTGAATTTGCCACGGCAGTAGCCGGCTCTAAAGTAGTAGTAGTTATGGGTCATGAGCACTGCGGTGCCGTAAAATCCGCGATTGATGATGTGGAAATGGGCAATATCACCGCTCTGCTTTCAAACATTAAACCTGCAGTTGAAAGAGCTGAAGAGTCTTATGAAGGCGATCAAAGCTCATCGAATGACGAATACGTAACGGAAGTTGTGAACACCAATGTTCGCTACACCATCGAGCAGATGCGAGAACAAAGCTCAATTATATCCGAGCTCGAGAGAAATGGCGATGTGGTTATTGCCGGTGCTTTTTACGACCTGGATACAGGTGAAGTGGTTTTCCTCGATTAATTTATAAGATCCTTAAATACGATCCCGTAAATATCAAGCCCTCTTCTTTGAGTAGGAGAGGGCTTTTTAGGTTTAGTTAGTGAATGTAATTGTTCGGGATAAGAACAAAAGAAAAAAATTTCCATGTCTGTTGCGGCTATTACGCCAAGAAAGAAGAGGCACTGCGCAATTAAGGATAATGCCCTGTTCCATCCGCTCTGCCCCTTGACCTTACCGGAATAATTTAAATTTGGCTTTCCATTCACGCCTGCTCACCTCTTCACTTCGATTTGCAGAGCTCCTACAAATTCTAAAAAGGTATTTAGAATACATTGAGGCTATTTTAAAATTGAATCAGGTTATAAAATCTGCTGTCTCCAACACTTAATACCCATGAGGTCATAAAAAATCGGGAATTTGCAATCGCACGTGCCGGCAAATTTTCATAGCTTGGTAAACACGAATTATTAATCTAATTAGGCTGATATGTTACGAGGTACGTTATTGACTGCATTTCTGATTACCCTGCTAGCATCGAGTTTGTTCGTTTCCTGTAAAAACGAAACAGATGAAGATGCAGGCGTATCTGCTCAATCCATGAGCATTGATGAGCGTCTTTCTCAGTATACGCCCTTTGAACTCAATGCTGAGATGTCTCAGTTGAGTGACAATCAAAAAGAGATCATTTCATTGCTCATTGACGCAGCCAAGGCGATGGATGATGTATTTTGGCTGCAGGCGTATGGAAACAAAGAACAGCTGATGAACTCCCTGGAAAGTGATGAAGAGAGAAGATTTGCGGAAATTAACTATGGCCCGTGGGACCGTTTAAATGGGAACGAACCATTTGTTGATGGAAAAGGCCCAAAACCGCCGGGGGCTAATTTCTATCCTGCAGATATGAGTAAAGATGAATTTGAAGCCTGGAATTCAGATAGGAAAGATGATCTGTATACTATTGTTCGAAGAGATGATAACGATGAACTTGTTACTATTCCCTACCATCAGGCGTATTCAGTACAGCACCGGTTAGCGGCTGATAAGCTTCGGGAAGCTGCAGAACTGGCTGATGAGCCGGGCCTGAAGAGCTATCTTGAACTGAGGGCAGATGCACTGCTTACAGATGATTACCGGGAGAGCGATATGGCCTGGCTGGATATGAAAGACAACATTATTGAAGTGGTGATTGGGCCGGTAGAAACATACGAAGACCGGCTTTATGGTTATAAAGCAGCACATGAAACCTTCGTGCTAATCAAAGATATGGAGTGGAGTGAAAGACTTTCGAAATATGCCGAAGTACTGCCCGATCTGCAGAGGGGGCTTCCCGTGCCGGAAGAGTATAAAACTGAAGAGCCCGGAACCGACTCCGATCTGAATGCCTACGATGCTGTCTATTATTCCGGAGATGCCAATGCAGGGTCAAAGACGATTGCCATTAATTTGCCAAATGACGAGGAAGTACAGCTTGAAAAAGGAACAAGGCGGCTGCAGCTGAAAAATTCGATGCAGGCGAAATATGATAAAATTCTGGTTGAAATCGCAGATCTGCTCATTGTTGAAGAGCAGCGCCAATACCTCACCTTTGATGCTTTTTTCAGTAATACCATGTTTCATGAAGTAGCGCACGGGCTTGGAATAAAAAATACTATCGATGGAAACAGCACGGTTCGTGAAGCACTGAAAGAGCATGCATCAGCTCTCGAAGAGGGAAAGGCGGATGTATTGGGTCTTTATATGATTTCGGAGCTTCGAAAAGAAGGAACGGTAGCCGAAGGACAGATAGAAGATAACTACACTACATTTGTAGCCAGTATATTTCGTTCAATCCGGTTTGGAACGAGTAGTGCCCACGGGATGGCAAACCTGATTCGTTTCAACTATTTTGTTGAGAATGATGCCATTTTATATGATGAAGATGAGCAGGCTTATCGCGTGGATTTTGATGAAATTGAAAAGGTAACAAATCAGCTTTCTGAACGCATCTTAACATTCCAGGGGGATGGCGATTATGATGGAGTTGATGCGTTTGTAGAGCAATATGGTCAGCTAGGACCGGGTCTTCAGAGCGCACTGGACCGACTCGCGGAAGCAGGCATCCCAACAGATATTACTTTTATCCAGGGGAAAGAGGTACTTGGAATTGAGTAGAGCGTAATGAATCGTGAGTGGCCGGTAAAAGGTCAATATTGTGAATTTCTTTATTCTTATGATAAAAAAAACACTCATCCGGTCACTAAGTAAACTGTTACACATTGCTGGTTACGATCTCCAGCGCAACAGCAAGAGAAGTAATTACAGCTATCACAATTTGCTAGACCGTATTCTACAATATCAGCCGGGGTTTCGGTTTCTTCAAATTGGGGGATGCGATGGAAAATCGTTTGATCCGCTTTATCCATATGTCAAAACATACCGTGGTAAAATCTCCGGGGTAATTGTTGAACCTGTTTCTTCCTATGCCGAAGAAATAAAAGTGCTCTACTCAGAGTTTACTGGTATTCATGTGGTTCAGAAAGCGATTCATGCCGATGAAAAGAAAATGAAATTTTTCCGGGCAGATATGAATCACTCTCAGAACCTGCCGGATTATGCCAAAGGAGTGGCTTCGTTTAGTAAATCTCACCTGTTAAAGTTTAGGATTCCTGAAGAATACATCATTGAAGAAGAGGTGGCATGTATTTCAATGGAGAATCTGCTTCGGGACCAGGAAATCGATCACCTCGATTTGCTTCAAATTGATGCTGAAGGATATGATTCAGAAATCATAAAACAGATTGACTTTAAACAAATAAAACCGTCTTTGATTCATTTTGAGCACGGTTTAAAAGACGGCACAATGGATGGGGTTATAATTTCGGAAGTGATTGCTTTGCTGAATTGGCATAATTATGATGTTATCGTTGAAGATTATAACGCAACGGCTTATTTGAGGGAGTTGATTTGAACATTAAGAAAAAAAATTTGAGTGTAAAATTTATTTCGTACTATGAAAACAGCGGGTACGGTCTGGTTGCGCGGCTCTTTATTAAAACTCTTATTGAAAACGGAATCAAACTCACATGGACACCATTGAGTAAATTCGGTTTTCCCAGGAAAAAATATCAGCCTTACCGTAATGTGATTCGCTGGGAAGATGAACTGACTTCGGCAGCTCATAATGAGATCGAATACAATACAGTTTTTATTCACACCGTGCCCGAACTCTACCCGGAATGGAAGGTAAAGGAAAAAGGGAAAAAACTCGTTGGATTATCTATTTGGGAAACCACAGCTCTTCCCGCACACTGGCCTGCTTTAATAAATCAGCTCGATTATCTCATCGTGCCCACCGAGTGGAATAAGAAGCTGTATGAGAAAAATGGAGTAAAAATACCGATATCGGTCATTCCTCATCTTTCTCAATTTGAGGGAACCTTCGGCAGTAACGCAGCTCAACAAGAAAAAAAGAGTAAAAACTTTATTTTTTACACGATTTCGACCTGGACAGAGCGAAAACAGATAATAAAAAATGTTGAAGCATTTATAAAGGCATTTGATGATTCTGAACCCGTTGAATTGGTTATAAAAACGTCACGTGATGACATCATGCGGCCAAAATGGCGAATACCAAAAATCATGCGTAAAAGATTTCATAGTCCAAAAGAAACACTTCAGGAATATCTTGAAGGAATCGAGCGCTATCCAAAAATAACAATTATTGCTGATGATAGTTTACACGATGCTGAAATTCAGCAGCTACATGCTAATAGTGACTGCTTCATATCTCTTTGCAGAACGGAGGGGTGGGGTATGGGAGCTTTTGAGGCAGCATTCTTTGCTAAACCAGTCGTAATGACCGGGTTTGGCGGTCAAACCGATTTTTTGCCGGCAGAAAGTGCATGGCTTGTCGACTACCAGTTGATCCCGGTTTCAGATGAACAGGCACCTCAGTCTTACAGTTCTTATCAGAAATGGGCGGAGCCGGATACTGACGATGCAGCCCGGAAAATGAGATATATCTTTGAAAACAGGGACGAAGCCAAAAGGAGAGGCAGTGCATTAAGAGCGTTTGTTCAAAGAGAATTCAGCAAAGAAAAAACAACCGGGAAGCTGATGAAATTTATTCAACAGCTGTCTGTATAACCTGTATAATTTCCTGTACAAATTTCTCTTTAGAAAACTTTTGACTCTGCAAATAACCTTTATCAGACAGTGTTTTTCTTAAATCACTATCAGTTACCATTCGGCTAAGTGCCTGCATCATACTTCCGTCACTCTCGGGGTCGATATAGAGTGCTGCGTCGCCGGCAACTTCGGGCAAAGAGGAGCGTTTTGTTGTAATTACAGGACAACCATTTGCCATCGCCTCCAGAACAGGCAGTCCAAATCCCTCATAAAGTGAGGGATAAATCAGGCACAAAGCATGCCGATAAAGATATTTTAGTTGAGCATCAGTTATATTTGTTGTCTCTATGAATAATTCCTTTACTCCAAGTTTTTCAAGATAAAACAGTTCATATTTTGAGAGATGGCCCGTTATAACAATTTTCAAATTTGCACGGGATTTTAATAATGGCGCTACAGCCTTTATCCATCCGAGGAAATTTTTTCTGCCGTTTCGGTTACCGACGAACAGTATATATTGTTCGGGGAGGTGATGAACGGGTTCTGAGGTACCAGGTAAAAAATTTGTATGATAAATAGTTTGAATTTTTTCAGGATCAACCAGAAATCTGTTTACAAGATCGGTTGTAGTGCTATTTGAAATTGAAATTACCTGTTTAGCGTGGTGTGCCAGGTAGCCCATCTGCAGTGAATTCTGATTATTTGGATCCATAAATAAACCTTTGCCATTCACACCAATCATAGTGTCGTGAATGGTCATGACAAATGGTTTTTTTCCCAGATGCTTTAAAAAGCCGGTTTCGTTCTGATCAGAAGTAATAAACAGGACATCGTAATCTTGTTTTGAAACCGCTCTGTAAAATATTTTTCGCGTCAGTTTTTTAAGTGCCAGGCCTGTCAGCTTCTTTGTTTTAAATGGAAGCCACTTTGGAAGTGAGCGATGACGTTCCTGAAAAGCCGGTGTAGGGGAATAAACAACGGGAGAATAAATATCGATACCCTCATTTCTTAAAGCATCATAAAGGTATGCGTAGTACTTTAAAAGGCCGCAATAATCCAGAAGAAATACCTGTGGGTCGAGCAAAACTCTCATCCGAAAAGGGGTTTTTAACTTTGTATTGTTTTAGCTATCTATGATACGGTTTAAGCCATAAGAAACAGAATTTATTAATAGAATATATGTGCACAGTACCTAACCATTTTCATTTTGTGTTTGGTTTAAAAGAGCAGCTCGAGCCTTTTCATTTGATGTACTATCTGTGCCTGAAATCATGCATCGATACGCAGATGCCTGAAAAGGTCTTTTTATATTATAAATATGAACCTTATGGGCCCTACTGGGATCTTATTAAAGATCAGTTAACTCTTGAGTATGTTGAGCCGGTTGACTTTATGAAATCTGCGCCTCAAAAAGATTTAACCTCCAAAATATTTAGCTATGCACATTTGGCTGATTTTATACGGGTGGAAAAACTTCAAGAAAGAGGTGGTGTTTATGCAGATATCGATACACTATTTGTAAAAAAATATCCCGGGTACTTGTTTGAAAAAGATTTTGTTCTTGGGCGCGAACCTGCAATAGAGTCTTCAACTACGGGAAAAATTGAAAAGTCTCTTTGCAATGCAGTAATCGTATCAAAAAAAGGAGCTGCATTTGGTAAAAGATGGCTTAACCAGATGTCGGAAAGTTATGATGGTTCCTGGAGTTACCATTCCACAATACTTCCACAGAAGCTGAGTGAAAAGTACCCGGATGAAATTTATATAGCACCACAGCACTATTTCTATAAAATCACGTATAACAGCGCGGATTTAAAAGCACTATTTGAAGAAAACAGGCCCGAAATTACTCAGGATATTTATTCCATTCATTTGTGGAATCATTTATGGTTTTCCCGCTGGAATAAGAGCAGAACTACATTTTATGGCAGTAAACTTAATTTTGATTACGTAAGATCTGCAGAAACTACATTTTCACAACTGGCAAATCCTTTTCTTCCATCAGTGAAAGAGTTAGCCCAAATAAAAAAATCCGGTTCCTTTATAAAAGTGGCAAACAGGTCTTTAAAGCGCACGCTTTATCAGGTCAACATATTTTTTATGCTACTATTTAAGAAACTTGAAAAAACGTTTAGGAAATAAATGGATTTTTCTTTGTCCAGAGGTTCAAAAAATCATGCTGTTTTTGTTACTCCGGTTATGCCCACAATGCATGGCCGGGGCCCCGGATTTCGGGCTTACCAGTGGGTTTGTTTTCTTGCAAAACATTTTGAAAAAGTTACAGTGTTATGTACTTCTGTTTATGGCGTCAATGAAACCATACCTGATGAATTTATTCATCACAAAAAGATCCAGGTATTTATCTCGACACGGAAAATTGGCTCATTCTGCAGATTTCTGAATGTGCTGGCTTTGAAGCCAAGCACATACAATTTTGTGAACCGTGATCTTGAAAACTGGCTTGTTAATCTTCCTCTCAGTTCTCCCGATTTTGTGGCGGGGTTTAAAATTACGAGCTACCCGGTTTTAATATGGTTAAAAAAGAGATTTAAACAATCAATAGCAGCGCTCGATATTGATGAAGTAAACTCAAAAAGAGTTTGGGACATCTTACTGCTGATGAAGAAAAATGGGCTTTTTTATAGCTCTTATAATCTGCTTCCGGAGGTTATAGGATACAGAATCCTGGAATCAGCGCTGCTTCATGATTTGGATCACATAATTGTATCTACTGAAAAGGAGAGAGTATACTTTAATACGATCAGTGCTTTCAGGCCCTGTAATATTTTCGAAAACAGATTTCCTGTAAAGAAACCGGCCGAAGCTAAGAAAGATGGGATATTTCAGTTTTTATTTGTGGGAAACAGCATTCATTATCCCAACAGAGACGCTATTGAGACGATACTTTTTGAAATTATACCGCAAATGAAGCGGGGCACGGCAAATAAATTTAAAATTGTGATCGTTGGTGGTGCACCCAATGCTTCTCTCAGAAAAAAACTTCACCACTACAAAGAGATTGAATATTTACCGGATACGGATGATCTTGATGCCATCTATCGAAAGAGCCATGCAGCTTTGATTCCGCTGCGATCTGGCGGTGGCAGCAGCTTAAAAGTTCTTGAAGCGATGGCAAACAGGAAAGCCGTGATATCTACAACTACGGGTATTCGCGGATTCTCTTTGAAGCATGGTGCTCAATGTCTTATATCTGATGAGCCGGAGACTCTCGCCGGTTTTTGCATCAACCTGATAGATAACAGGAAAATGGCAAAACAGATAGCTGAGAATGGCTACAGATGGTTTCTTAAAAATCAATCCTATGATGCGAAATGCACATAAACCCATAAAATGATCTCTGCTCGGGCTATAGATCAGTGACGTCATAATGAGTAGGATAGAAGAAGTTCAGAATATCCATATTTCTACTGAAAATTATTAAACAACCATCTTGACAAAATCCTTCTGATTATATAGCCTTTATTTCCTACTTCAACCAAACATCGCAGGAGGTTAACCATGTCTGATTTTCATCGGCTCTCCATTGAATTTTTTACAAGGGTTCAGGACGATTTTGAGAAGAGGCAGTATATCATTCTTGCCGAGCTAAAGAAGATTTCGAATGAGTTTCAATATTATAAAGTCTATCCGCACTTAAGCGTGCTGGTTGAACTCTACAGAACGATTAAAGACGTGAAGAACAGACTATCGGACCTGAGGGGAAAGTTTCCCAAGCGCATCAGTAAAATTGACTGGGTAAACAAAACCATTGAACATGAAGTGGTTTTTATTGACGGAACCGACCTCTCGGCAGTTGAGGATTTAATAAACTGGGCACTTCCAAATATTGAGTGCGTGATAGAAGAGGGAATGGCTATTTATGAATTCGTTGAAAATGAGTTATCGGTGGAGCACGTTGGAATTTTACCGAACTACCGTGATGAAGGATATCTGTTTGTTCCGGATAACAAATACAAAAAACTGAACCTTTTCAGGTTTGAAATGTCCATTTTTCAAAGTTCTGAAGACCCCTACAGAACCCTGAAAACCAGATATCTGAGGTCGATAAACCAGGGCGGCGCTCAGCTTACGCCCGGGTCCATTAAATTACAGCTGATCAGGGAAGAGAAAGAAATGCCTAATCCAGCTACTTACGCCGTTGAAACGCAACTGGATTTTCCTTTTGACCAAACGATTATGCCCGTAGCCAAACGTAAACTGATTAAGTCAATATGCACATAAAACAATAGTTTAGTAACTATAACATAAATTTTTATCTGAACGGCATTTTTTCACTGTGCGATTTCATCAGAACGATTTGAATCCACTGTAAACAGATAAATGGCAGCCGGTTAATAAAAATACTCGAATATAGGTATTGTCTGTAAAGTGCCGTATGTTACTCTTCAATCTTTAAATTACACTTACAGTAAGGTTACCAGTAAACTTCTCTTGTACGAATGCGTAGAAATACACAATGAGTCTTGAAGAGATCCTGACGTATTTGTACTAATTAATACCACTTATATACTATGGCACAACAAGGAAAAATTAAGTTTTTCAACTCACAGAAAGGATTTGGATTTATAGAGCCGGAAGATGGCGGAAAGGATGTTTTTGTTCACAGAAACAATGTTCCCGATCTCGGACCTTCTCAAGGACTTGAAGAAGGCGAAAAAGTAGAATTCGAAATTGAAGATACACCTAAAGGCAAAAGCGCAGTAAACGTAAAAAGCCTCGATTACGAATAGGTAGTAACGATTTATCGTTTATATACTAAAGCCAATCCGTTTCCGGATTGGCTTTTTTTAGTGCTCATCTTTTGCATCAGTCTTCATCCGGATATTTCTCAAACCACCCTAAAATGTATGCCACTTTGCGAATTAGATTGCTGGGGCGGCTAACTATTCCGTGGGAAGCATCGGGTATACGTACCATAGCCGCGTCAACACCCTGGAGTTTTAGCGCCTGGTAATATTGCTCGCTTTCGCTCATCGGTGTTCGATAGTCGTCTTCTCCGGTGAGTAACATGGTTGGAGTAGTTACATTGCCAACAAGAGAAATGGGAGAGAGTTCGTGATAGGCCAGCGGGTTTTCCCATGGCAGTCCCGGCATCCAGTATTTGGTAAAAAACGGATACATATCTGCAGTGAGCGCAAAGCTGTACCAGTTAATTACCGGTTTGGCAACAACGGCCGCTGCAAAACGATCCGTTTTACCAACAGACCACGCGGTTAACACTCCTCCGCCACTTCCTCCGGTTATGTAGAGACGATCTTCATCGATGTACCCTTCATCAACTACATAATCAACTGCGTCCATCAAATCATTGTAATCTTCGCTGGGGTAATTACGGTTGATATAGGCAGCAAACTCCTCTCCGTAACTGGTGCTGCCCCTTGGGTTGGTATATACCACAACGTATCCTTTCGATGCCATTAACTGCAGCTCCGGGGTAAATGATGGACCGTAGCTGCTGTATGGACCCCCGTGAATTTCTAAAATAAGCGGATATTTTTCATCGGGATCAAAATCGGGCGGAGTGATAATCCAGCCGTGTACTTTGAAATCATCGACGGACGAATCAACCCAGAATTCTCGAGTAGCCCCCAGCTTCCTCGACTTAATAAATTCAGCGTTCAGACTTGTAATTTGGTGATTTGCCATTCGTGTTGGAAAGTGACCAACGGCAAGTTCTGCAGGCCGAACGGGCGACCCCATTGGGAATGCGAACCGGCCGTTATCAGCAACTGAGTATGAACCGGAGTTGTAAGGCCGGCCAATAGACGTACTCGCCAGATCAGTTGCTACTGTTACAATTTCACCGTTCATATTAATATTGGCTATAATTGTTTCACCCTCCACACTCGTCTGAAAAAATATCGATTCACTGTCCGACGCCCAGGTCAGGTCCGAAGGGTCTGTGGTCAGCTCGTCTGTTAGAACCCGCAGGTTTGAGCCATCGCGGTCCATTAAATAGATATCCGTAAGCTGATAACCCACAAACCGGTCTTCATACCCTGTGTATGCGATGGTTTCGCCATCGGGTGAAATAGAGGGGGAATTGTGAGGGCCGCGTTTGTCCGTCAGCTGGGTTTTTTCACCGCTCTCGATATTCATTTCATAGATTTGTTCATTATTTCGATCAAGATCTGCGTTTTCGCTATAATCAGCCGTAAATAGGATCGATTCGCCTTCAGGTGCCCAGGTCGCTCCGCTGTGGTTAAAATTACCGCTTGTAAGCTGCCGCGCTGCACCGCCCTCTGCACTCATTACAAACAGATGTGTATACCCTTCCTCAAGTATTCCGGATCGTCCGTCAGATTTGTACTGTACGTGATCGATAACCGTGGAGGGTTTGGCCCACTCTGCACCTTCTGGCGGTGAAGGAATTGTGGCAATAGCCGGCTTATCTGCAGGTATTCGCATGCTGAACAGGAGCTGTGATCCGTCGGGAGACCACTGAAGATTTCCGGGACTGTGCTGCACGTTGGTTACTGAAGCGGCATCTCCCGAATCGAGCCAGTAGACAAAAATCTGGTTGGAACCCTCTTCTGTTGATGTATAGGCGAGCTTGCTTCCGTCCGGAGACCAAACCGGCGTTCCATAACTGTTTTTACCAGAGGTTAGAGGTTTGTGGCCGGAACCGTCAAAATTAACCTGCCAGAGATTGGTATACCGTTTATCGGTCATGATGTCGAACTGATGGCGAACATATACAATACTGTTTCCATCAGGTGAAATTTGTGGATTTCCAACAAACTGCAGATCGAAGACATCGAGGTAATCGAAGTTCGTCGTCTGAGCTTGTACGGATCCGGCTGCAAGAAAGAGCAGAATCAGAAAAAGTAGTTTTCTAATCATTTTGATTGAGATGTTTTGGTTTGCTGTTTGGTTCAAAATAGGTTTGTCAGGGACTTAAAAACAGGGGTGATGCGGTTTTTGTTATAAGTTCATGCGTGGTAGAGCCGAATGCGAGCCGCTTAATTGCGGAAACGGCGTGGGCGCCTAAAACCGAACAGTCGGCAGAAATATCCGATTGATGTTTCAGTATAGCTTCTGCAGGCGCATCATGTTTTACAATATGGCTTTGAACGGATGTTATTCCGTGATCATGAAGATACGCTTTGGCATAACCATTAATCCCTTCCGCACTTTCTGTGTTAGCTTTTGTCTGAATTGTTAAGAGATCGATCTCCATTTCGGGTGACGCAAGGAATTGTGCAAAACTCTTCATTGATCTGGCAGATGGGCCACTGCCGTCGAAAGCAATCAGAATACGATTTAATTTTTTAAACTGTTCAGTAACAACAAGCGTGGGACATACACCATTTTTTACGACCTGTGCGAGCGTTTTTGTGTCGCGTTGTGGCTCATTATAGAAAAAGTGGGAATCACGGCCTATAATCAGGAGATCATGATACTTCATACCTTCAATAATTCGCTCGTAGGAAGCGCCCTCATTTTTAACGGATGTGAAGGGTACGTTTGCTTTCTGAACCCTTTTTTCGAAACGGCTGAGAAGATTTTCAGCAATTTCGCGCGATTCATCGGTTAGCTCTTCCCATAAATTTCTTGCATGATGAGTGAAATCAGGCTCCCCTACAATGCCTGTGGGATAAATATTACTCGTATCCACCACGGCAAGGCCTGTAACCGTTGCGCCATATTTTTTTGCGAGTGCAATACCATATTCCGTAGCCACGGGTGTATCGGGGTCGGGATCAAGAGCTATCAAAATTCGTTTCATCTATGGAATATTCGTTACGGTTTGATGCAATGTATTAAGAGCAGCATTAAAATGGAAACGGTGGAAAACCCTTTCGGGGTTCGATTTATAGATGTGATTTTTGATTGAATAGCTATGAAATCTCGAAAGCACGAAAATAAAGGGGGTGGGTTATTTACGGGAACATGCGTTCAGATATGGAGATGAGCTAACCTGTATGAAGGATTTAGATTTTAGCTTGACACCAGTAAAAGAGAGTAACGCTATGGGGCATATTTCCAGGAAATTGGCAGTACCAATTTTTTTAAAATGTGAAGTGGAGGGTACTCTAATCTGTTGCAGGAAACAGGCTGCAAGCCTGCCAGATGCCCAATTTAGTTTCAAACCAAAAAAAAGGTTAAGAGGGACGTTGATAAGGTCTGTACCGGGAACCATCGGGTAAGGAATGTGCCTATGACTCGATCTAAACCGATGGTTTTTATGTTGTGATAAATAATCCCGGGGCGCTGCCCCGGGCTGGGTTATCAGGCCCCTTCAGGGCCGGTTTCCAGGTCGGATATTGGTTGAATTGGTCACAAAATCTCGAAAACACGAAATGGAGAGAAGACTGGAACTTCTTTGAAATGTAGAAATGAATCAAAATGCGCGTATAAAATTTGTGTTTTGGTGGCAAAAAAAACGTGAAACCGGCAATGAATAGCCCGGAAATCTCAAATGCATTAAATAGAAAAGACACCGTCCCAAAGGGATGGCTTGGCCAAAGGTGTCACAGATCAAAGCCCGGGGCATCGCCCCGGGAATCGAGTAGAATTCCGGATATCCCGAGGCAACGTACACCATCAACGCTCACGCATGTTTTCGAGGGATTCATTACAAAATCAAAAAAGGGTATGAGAAACGTTGATAAGGTCTGTACCGGGAACCATCGGGTAGGGAATGTGCCTATGACTCGATCTAAACCGATGGTTTTTATGTTGTGATAAATAATCCCGGGGCGTTGCCCCGGGCTGGGTTATCAGGCCCCTTCAGGGCCGGTTTCCAGGTCGGATATTGGTTGAATTGGTCACGAAAACACGATGACATGAAAAATGGCATGGGTAATTCGTGGGTAATGAAAGGAATTATTTGAATCAAAGGATACTGAAATATCAACCAGTTCAATTTGTGTTTTGTGCATTAGTGACATGAATCCCATAAGTATGGCTAATCAACGTCCATTAAATCTCAAATGCACGGAAAGGAAAAGACACTGTTCCAAAGGGATGGCTTGGCCAAAGGTGTCACAGATCAAAGCCCGGAGCACCGCCCCGAGAAAAGAGCGGTATAACGCAAATCCCGATGCAACGCACACCATCAGCGCTCACGCATGGTTTCGAGGGATTCATAGCAAAATCAAAAAGGGTGAGAAGGGCCTTGATAGGGTCTGTACAGGGAACCATCGGGTAAGGAATGTGCCTATGACTCGATCTAAACCGATGGTTTTTATGTTGTGATAAATAATCCCGGGGCGCTGCCCCGGGCTGGGTTATCAGGCCCCTTCAGGGCCGGTTTCCAGGTCGGATATTGGTTGAATTGGTCACAAAATCTCGAAAACACGAAATGGAGAGAAGACTGGAACTTCTTTGAAATGTAGAAATGAATCAAAATGCGCGTATAAAATTTGTGTTTTGGTGGCAAAAAAAACGTGAAACCGGCAATGAATAGCCCGGAAATCTCAAATGCATTAAATAGAAAAGACACCGTCCCAAAGGGATGGCTTGGCCAAAGGTGTCACAGATCAAAGCCCGGGGCATCGCCCCGGGAATCGAGTAGAATTCCGGATATCCCGAGGCAACGTACACCATCAACGCTCACGCATGGTTTCGAGGGATTCATTACAAAATCAAAAAAGGGTATGAGAAACGTTGATAAGGTCTGTACAGGGAACCATCGGGTAAGGAATGTGCCTATGACTCGATCTAAACCGATGGTTTTTATGTTGTGATCCATTTTCCCGGGGCGTTGCCCCGGGCTGAGTTATAAGGCCCCTTCAGGGCTGGTTTCCAGATCGGATATTGGTTTCGTTGGCCACGAATGCATAAAAGCATAAAATGTAGATTGGGTTTCTTTTCCGGGGGCTCGAATTCAGATATGAAGTCCCCCTTACTATTTCCACAATTCTTTTATCTGAAACGGATATCAGTTTTAAGGGTATGATTGACGATTGATTTACAAAATTTTGGTTTTGAGAAGAATTGTTTATAATCGAAGCATTGAATTTGATTTTCAACTAAACCAAATTACGAAAATTTCAGGTTGTATGAACGAAGGTGCACAGGCTTACTGGAAAAGAAATGTTCGATTGCTGCTCATTCTTCTAAGTGTATGGTTCCTTGTCTCTTTTGGGTTTGGCATTCTGTTCGTGGATACATTAAATCAGATTCAGATCGGCGGATTTAAACTGGGATTCTGGTTCGCTCAACAGGGATCTCAGTACGTGTTTATTATTCTCATCTTTATCTACGTTGTAAAAATGAACCGGCTCGACCGCGAGTTTAAGTTCGACGAAGAGTAGCATCACAAATACAAAAACCATCAACACTTACAGAATATATTTATGGGCATTCAGGGATGGACTTTTTTAATTGTTGGGATTACGTTTGCCCTCTATATCGGCATCGCGGTCTGGGCGAGAGTGGCTTCCACCAGCGACTTTTATGTAGCGGGAGGCAGGGTTCACCCGGTGGCAAACGGGATGGCGACCGCAGCAGACTGGATGTCGGCCGCCTCGTTCATATCCATGGCCGGCCTAATCGCTTTTCTGGGCTACGACGGTTCCGTTTACCTGATGGGGTGGACGGGTGGCTATGTGTTGCTGGCCTTATTGTTAGCTCCTTATCTTAGAAAATTTGGAAAATTTACCGTTCCGGATTTTGTGGGTGACCGATATTACTCTGACACCGCACGGGTCGTGGCTATTTTATGCGCAATTTTTATATCGTTTACTTATGTTGCCGGACAGATGAGAGGCGTGGGAATTGTTTTTTCACGCTTTTTGGATGTAGGGATTACGCAAGGCGTTTTAATCGGGATGATCATCGTCTTTTTCTACGCGGTTTTGGGCGGAATGAAAGGGATCACCTATACACAGGTTGCACAGTACTGCGTGCTCATTTTTGCCTATCTCGTTCCCGTAATTTTTGTATCGATTCTTATGACAGGAAATCCTATTCCACAGCTCGGATTCGGAGGCACATTGGAAGGGGAGGGCGGTGTTTACCTGCTCGATCGACTGGATGGATTGATGACCGACCTTGGTTTTGCGGCCTACACTGACGGCAGTAAACCCAGGATTGATATCTTCTTCATCACCGCAGCGCTGATGGTGGGTACCGCAGGGCTGCCTCACGTGATTATCCGGTTCTTTACCGTTCCCAAGGTAAAAGATGCGCGTATCTCCGCCGGTTACGCCCTAATCTTTATTGTGCTGCTCTACAGCACGGCCCCGGCGGTTGCCGCTTTTGTGAAAACAAATCTGATTACCAGCGTAAACGATGTAGCCTATACAGAAGTGCCTCAATGGTTTACAAACTGGGAATCAACAGGTCTTCTGCAGTACGAGGATGCCAATGGTGACGGTAAAATTCAATATCACGCCAGCCCTGAAATAAACGAGCTCACCATCGATCCTGATATCATGGTTCTGGCGAGCCCGGAAATAGCACAGCTTCCGAACTGGGTTGTGGGTTTGGTGGCGGCAGGCGGTCTCGCAGCGGCTCTCTCCACGGCAGCGGGTTTATTGCTGGTCCTGGCCACGGCCATCGCCCACGATCTGTTTAAGCGAACGCTTATCCCCACCATGAAGGAGAAAACTGAGCTCATTACCGCCCGGGTAACGGTCTTTTTTACTGTATTGGTGGCTGGATATTTCGGGATCAATCCACCCGGTTTTGTGGCACAGACGGTGGCGTTTGCGTTCGGACTCGCGGCCTCTTCCTTTTTTCCCGTTATTCTGATGGGAATTTTCTATAAGCGTATGAATAAAGAGGGGGCCATTGCCGGAATGGCAGCAGGAATTTTGTTCACAGCCTCGTATATCATCTACTTTACCTTTATCAACCCGGAATTAAACAATACTGAATACTGGTGGTTTGGAATATCACCCGAAGGAATTGGCACGCTGGGTATGTTTCTCAATTTTGCAGTTGCCTTTACCGTCTCAAAAGTTACAAAAGAACCCCCGCAGGAGATTATGGATCTGGTGGAGGATATCAGGATACCGAGAAAGATGAAAAAGAATAGTTCTAAATCGAAATGAGTTTGAGCAGCTTATTGAGATGAACGGTTTTCAGAATTTTCTGTCGTGATTGCAATTCAGAGAGGGCAGAAGGGTTCAACCGAGTCCATAAGATATGAACTTCACATCGTTAAAGTCTAACTATAGTAGAATCATGCTTGTTTATAAACTAAGGTTTTAGTATAAATAGATAGGATTAAATTTGTCGGCATATATATTTCATTGTTTTTTGCGGCTGGTTTTGTTTTAGCTGTTCAAGCGCAAACCACCATCAAGGGTTCACTTCTGAGCGTGGACGGCAGAACGATTCCTGAAACCATTATTTCTGTGAACCGGGAGAATCCCAGAGATATCTTTAGCAGATTCGAAGACCAGAGTGCTGACTCTGACGGATCGTACACTATTACGATTCACGAACCCGGAGTCTATAATATCACCTTCAAAGGTATCTATCACCACAGTTTTACCATTCCTTTTCTCATTGTGGATCAGGATGAAATTGAGATGGATCTGCTTTTGCTGCCAATCGTGTACAATGACGGACGTTTTTTTGGCAATGAAGAGTACCTTCAGTGGATCCGGGTTTATGGTAATTTTAATGGGTATGACTACTCAAGCGGTATTCCTTTCAGCCTGAATGATGATGGGTCAGTCAGCGCTATGATTCCTGTAGTGTCAGATACGGTTCGATATCAGGTGAGGGGGCTTGGATACGGCAGAGCTGGGGCCATGCCTCTGCCGCCTGCTGACGAATATGGCATTCGTGATGATAACACATTTGAGTCGGTAAGATATCGAAACCTGCCTCCTGATTCCCTTGAAATCCGGTTCGTGCCCGGAGAAACGATTCCTTTTCGAAGAAATTTACCGAATGATGCCGATCATGACTGGCTCAACGCGGATGCTCTCATCAGCTTTCGTAATCCTACAGATCGATACTGGGCAGAACCGATTGTACTGATCCGTAATTTTAGAAGAAACGTACCCATTCTCGAACAGGATCTTAAAACCGGGCTAACAGATATCGAACAGGCTCAATATGTAGAAATGTTTTATTCATCCGAAAGCATAACCGATTTTTTGAGGGAAACTATAGAGAGAATCGAAAAAGAGGCCGATAATCCATCACTTCATCCGCAGCAGAGAGCTATTGTAACACTTGGATATGCAGCTGCGCACTACCGTCTTGAAATGCACCAGCGAATAGTACATCGTAAACAACTAAGCGTCCGGGATATGATGAGTGCAGGAACCAGGGAAGATTTAAAATCTGATATCGACCTATCAGGCCACATTTCAATCGATACAGAGTTAATACTGCAAATTCCTGAACGTGTTGTACCAACACACCCCGTTTGGAATCGTGCTCAGATGCTTCCTCAATACCTGCTTAACAGTACAGATACAAACCCGGTTCTCGTGGACTATTTTCTGGAAGTCGTAAAACACCATCCGGACGAAAATGTAGTATGGAATGTGACAGGCGCCCTTATCAGAAAGCAGGCGCATAATTATAGCACAGTGAAAGAGATGGGCGTGTACAAAGCCATAACTGAGAGATTTGGAGAGCGGGAACTGGCCCGGCGGGCTCACGAGATATTTCATGCAAACCGGAGTAATCAGCGGTAAAATTTACTCTAAAACGATGATAAGCATTGATTTTTTTAGGTGGGATTTTAAAAACTATCCTCATGACAACAATGGTATATTTTAAAGAAACAGACTTCCGAAGTTTGCTTGAATGAGTTTTAAATTTGGGATGCATTATAAAGCACAGGCTTGGAAACTATTTATAAAGACGTCATATGTCTTACTGAAACATTTCTTACATACCCGCCGAAAGTCTACAACTTAATAAAGAGTTGCCGTTAACTTTTGTTCAGATCTGAGTCTTAGATAAAAAATTTTACACTAGTATTAGTAAAAAAGTTAAATCTAAGACTAAATCGGGCAATTCTGACAATTGCATATGAATAGTTTTTTTTTAAGTAAGATGTGGTTCAATTACTAACTAAATCCAAAATTATTATGAAAGAAAAGACAATTATGGAAAAAGCAATTGGTTACATAGGAGTTACAATATTTGTAATAGGTATGGCAGTAAGTAGTCAGATAAGCACGGCAACAGCTAACTCGGATCCCGGAACAAGCTGTACTCAGATATGTCAGGCTGGTAGTAAATCATGTGGTTTAAATTGTCAGAAGATGTAATTGGTGTAATTGCTCTGCCAGTTGTGACAATCATAACCTGTAGGCTGGCAGAGTTACAATAAATATTCTATGAAGAAAAACAGCTCCATATTTCTACTACTTTTATTCGCCATAATGTCTATCGCGACATTTTTATGGTTATTTTTTATAAACGAAACGAGATTTGATCTTTTGTCGCAGTATTCTGTAACGCCCGCTGCTCAGCATCAGGAGAAACGAGTTTGGGTCAAATTTAGATATCAGGATACAATAGAAGTCGATGAGGTATATACCCCTGTGAATTTAATCTCCGGGGATGAGTATTTTTATGTTGGAGACTGGAGTGACAATAAAGTCAAAAAGATAGATGCTGGAGGAAATATTGTAGAGGTATTTGGAAAAGGAAAAGGGGAAGGCCCCGGAGAATTTTTGCGGATCAACTCAATCGACTTAGATAACAGCGGACGAATATGGATTTCTGATGAGTTGACAGGAAGAATTACAATTTTTGATGACATAGAAGATTTTGAGGTTGTAAACGTAAAAATAATGCCCAACAAATTGGTTGTACTGAATGACAAATACTTCGTTATTTCAGATCGATTTGATACCAGGCTCAAGATTTCATCCTTAAATAGTAGCGAAAACATGTTCTCAGAAGCAATTGTCTCCAGAGATCGAGAGTTATGGTCAAGAGTATTTGATTCAACATTTATGAAGGCTGATTCAAGTAATATTGTTCGCGTTTTCTACTATACAACCGATATTGTGAAATATAATGAAGAGGGAGAAATTCTCTTTGTACGCAGGCCTATAGAAGCCTTTGACATTGAGGATTTGAAAATCATTCCTCCACGCCAATACGAAGAGAATCAGGAGCAAATTTTTTATGAAGTTTCTCCAAGTTCTAACCTTCCTCAGATGCATGGACTACATATTGATGAGAGGTATATTTACATATTGACTTCAGAGGTTCAGGGCGAGTTGTTCATAAGAGATATTATTGATGTATATGATCTGCAAACGGGTGACTACCTTCATAGCTTCAGAACCCCAGAGCCAATATACTATTTTTCTTTAATGGGTAATACGATATTGGGCATTCGTCAGGAAACTGGACAGCTCGTAATTTGGAAATTTATTGAAGAAAATGAAATAGAACGCGTCCGATGATAGATCCATTGAAAAAATCAGAACTTTTTTGGATTAAAGCTCCGCGATTAATAGCTGTCATCATGTTTAGTGTCGGATTTATTGGGAAAGCGCTTAATCCGGATATTTTTTTATCGTTTGTTTATGCTACAAATTTACCGATCTATTTTCCTGAAATTATATTTTCTCTCTTTCTAAGTGGGGAGTTTGTGTTAACGTTCATGCTAATTTTTCATCCAAAATCCGGGGCTTTGTTTAGTTCATTTTTCCTTTTAGTAATTACAATCTTTACTTATTGGCTTTTCATTAATGGATTTGATGATCCATGTGGTTTTTTCGGTGGTTTAGCATCCGATACAATTGGCCCGGCAAAAATATTTCAAAATTCAGGTCTCTCATTAATGTTGTTGTCATCCTGGTTTATTGAAAAAAGACGCTCCGTGGTTTAAACCCTTACGTTAACGACCCCCTAATAACGTAATAGATCCTCCAGCCTCTCAGCCATCCTGTAGCTTGCCAAATACCCCTCTTCCAGTTGTTTGCTGAATGGAATGGGGGTGTTGAGTGAGGAGCACCTCATTACCGGCGCGTCGAGAAACTCAAATGCCCGTTCTGTGATACCCGCAGAAAGCTCGCTCATGGGGCCCAGAATCTCGGAAGGTTCCTGAAGCAGAAGCACCCGTCCGGTTTTTTTCACGGAATGGATCACAGTGTCCCAGTCGATGGGAGCCAGCGACCTCATGTCGACAATTTCCAGGCTTACACCTCTTTTTGTGTACATCCCTGAGAGTTCCCTGGCCCAGTGCACGCCCATACCATACGTGATGATGGTGGCATCCGAACCTGTTTCAACAAGGTATGCCGATTCAATATCGATAATTCTGCAGAGATCCTCCGTCTCTTCCCTGAAGCTTCGGTACAGTTTTTTATGCTCAAAAAAGAGTACGGGGTTGTTGTCGTAAAGGGCCGTGTAGAGCATATTTTGGGCATCTTCAACCGAAGAAGGAATCAAAACCCGTATTCCCGGTAAATTCATAAACCACGCTTCAGGGCATTGCGAATGAAACGGTCCGGCCCCCACACCACCGCCATAAGGGGCCCGTATGGTGATGTTCAGGTCCGGCATCCACCGGTATTTTCCTTTTGAAAGATTATTCACGATCTGGTTGTATGCGCAGGAGATAAAGTCTGCAAACTGAATTTCCAGGACGGGCTTAAATCCATCAAAAGCCAGGCCTATTGCCGTTCCCACCGCACCCGATTCTATAATGGGCGTGTTGCGAATTCGATTTTTGCCAAACAGCTCCAGAAACCCTTCCGAAGCTTTAAACACACCACCGTATTCCGCTATATCCTGTCCCATCATAATAAAGCTCTCATCTTCCGTAAAGGCCTGCTTTTGGGCAAGGTGAACGGCATCAATGATGCGTTTTTCAGATTTTGAACTTGAGGTTCCGTTTCGTGAGATGTTAAGCGTAGACGATAGATTTACACGAGCCAGCTCCTCGCTTTCGTCGAAAACCGGTTCGGGTGCATTGAGTGCCCTGGTAAGTTCAGGCCGAAATTCTGCTTTAATATCTTTTTTGATCTCATCAAACTCGTCCATGTGAGAAAGAATACCGTTACTCAGCATCCACTCCTCATAGCGGTGAACAGGATCAAGCACACGCCACTTTTCAAACTCCTCATCCGGCACATAAAACGTGCCCGAAGCCTCTTCATGCCCCCGCATTCGGAATGTTTTCGCTTCAATGAGTACCGGCTTGCCATTGAGGGCGGAAACTCTTGCTTTTTGAACCGAATCAATCACCTCAAAAAAATTATTTCCGTCGATATGCATCCCTTTCAGTCCGTAACCGGCCGCCCGGTCAACCAGGTCCGAACACGCATACTGTTCGCTGATGGGTGTTGAGAGGCCGTAGCCGTTGTTCTCAATAATAAAAATTACCGGCAGCTTCCATACGCCTGCCAGATTGAGCGCCTCATGAAAGTCGCCCTCGCTGGTTGCACCGTCTCCGCAGAAACTTATTGCCACCTGATCTCTTCCCTTCAGTTTTTGAGCCAGGGCAATTCCGTCCGCTACAGGCATGGTTGCGGCAAGATGTGAAATCATACCAAATATTTTGTGTTCAGGGCTTCCGAAATGGAATGAGCGGTCACGGCCGCCTGTGAAGCTGTCTGCACGCCCCAGCAGCTGACAAAAAAGAGGATACAGAGGAACATTTCGCGTTGTAAACACTCCCAGGTTTCTGTGCATTGGCAAAAAATAGTCGTCGGGATGGGTGGCCATAACAGATCCCACAGCAATGGCTTCCTGCCCAATTCCGGAGAACCATTTGCTTATTTTGTTTTGTCGTAATAGTTTAAGCATTCTCTCTTCAATAAGTCTCGGAATCAAAAGTTTTCTGTAATGGAGCAGCGCATTTTTCGTAGAAATTTTTTTTGATGGGGCTATCATATGTTCAGCAATTCTGCGTAATTTTAGAATCTTTTAAATAAACCAGTAAATAAAACAAATCGGTGTTTCACACCAGCATTTAATTGTTGCTTGTATGGACAGAAAAAAAACTCACTTTGTCAATCACTATCTTTCTAACACTTAGCTTATTTTAAGGCAAATACATATGGAAGCACTCGGCAAACAAATACTCGTTGAATTTTATGATTGTGACCAATCCAAACTGAATGATGTCAGTTTTATTGAAGCATCACTTATTGATGCAGCCAAAGCATCAAGAGCAACACTCATTTCTCACAACTTCCATAAGTTTAGTCCATATGGTGTTAGTGGTGTGGTAGTTATTGCGGAATCGCACATTGCCATACACACATGGCCGGAGTACCTGTATGCTGCCGTAGATATTTTTACCTGTGGTGATACCATTGACCCCTGGGTGATACAGGAAAAACTTAAAGAGAGTTTCGAATCGAAAAATGTTTCCAGCATGGAGATGAAGCGAGGCCTTTTTAAAGTGCCCCAGGGCCAAAAGCTTCTGTTTAAGCCGGAATCAGAGTATCAGAACAATTAGCAGCCCATTTTTGTTATTTTTTTCGCTGGTATCCCGGCCCTAATATCTAATTAAATAATCTTTTTGATAATGATGGTAAAAACCCCCAATGCCTATGCACTCGTTAAAGGAGCTGCAGAAGGGCGAACCCGTTTGAACGCTTTTGACCTGGCACTGCTAAATGCCGGAGTGGGCGACACCAACCTGATGAGAATGAGCAGCATTCTTCCTCCTTCCTCAAAGCAGTTTTCCGTGAAGGAGTTCTCTCTTCCAAAAGGCGGTTTAATTCCCCTGGCATACGCCACCATAGACGGAACCATGCCCGGACAAATCATCTCTGCAGCAATAGCCGTCGGCATTCCTGAAAACCCGGATGAACCCGGAGTGATTATGGAATTTGAAGATCATGCCCCGCTCGAAAACGTAGAAAGCATAGTTCGGCAGATGGTTGTGGATGGCTTTGAGTATCGAAACCGGAAACTTAAAGAGATAAAGTCTGTGGGTATTGAGCATAAAACCGAAGTTTGCGGTGCGGTTTTTGCTGCAGCCGTTCTCTGGTATAAATAGTATTGGGTTGCAGGCAGTGAATAGTATGGTTTATTCGAATTTTGCACTTTCCGACCAGACTATACCCTAAAATTTTTTCCAAACATCTGAAGCATTGATCATATGCCCTTACAATACAACGAATTTTATAACGAACAAACAGGTCTGACAATCGGCCTCAAAAAGCTGCTCTTCTCAAAACAGACGGAGTACCAGCTGGTAGAGGTGTACGAAACCGATACGTGGGGCAACCTGATGACCATCGACGGAATGGTGATGCTGAGCGAGAAGGATGAGTTTGTATATCATGAGATGATCTCGCACACAGCAATGTTTACCCATCCAAACCCAAAGCGTGTACTTATTATTGGCGGCGGGGACGGAGGCACTGCCCGCGAAGTGATGAAGCACGCGTCTGTAGAAGAAGTGGATATGGTTGAAATCGATAAAGCGGTTGTAGACGCTTCAAAACTTCACTTCCCGGGTGTAGGTGACTTTGAGAATCCCAAACTTCGGGTTCTGTACGAAGACGGCATTGCCTTTATCAAAAATGTGACAGATCCTTATGATGTAATTATTATTGATGGTTCAGATCCGGTTGGCCCGGCAGAGGGCCTCTTTGAGAAAGAGTTTTACCAATACTGTTTTGATGCGCTCGCTGCCGACGGCGTACTTACCACCCAGACAGAGAGCCCGTGGGTAGAATCGTATCACCCCAGTATAAAGAAAGTGTTTAACGCAATTGGAGATCTGTTCCCAATCTCTAAGATGTACACCTGTGCTATTCCGCTGTATCCCGCCGGACTCTGGTCGATGGGAATCGCTTCAAAAAAAGCAGATCCTCTAAGTGCTGAAACTTCAAATCGCATTCTTGTAGCCGGAGAAATATTAAAATCACTTCTCTATTATAATCCGGAAATACATACCGCCTCTTTTGCCCTGCCAACGTTTGTGAAAAAAATTATCCATTAGAAATAACCCGTTGGTATAGAACAGACAGAGAGATTTTACAGATGCGGAAAGCGCTTTCGCTCTCCAAAAACGCAAATTTTCAAAAATTTCTGAAAAAATAATATCTCCGGGTATTGATTTCCGGGCTGATAATTTTAAGAGAGTTATTGGCGTACAATAGCTTACTTCAGTGATTTTTTGGTTTCAGATATATGAACTTTGGTTTTTTCCGTGATGTTAATTCTTCAACTCGATCAAACACGCAGATCGACAATCTTTAATTAACCAAATCACAATTATGGACGAACTAATTAGTTCTTTAGGGAATGCGACGTTCGAAAACTATGTGGGGCTGCAGTCCGGCTTCACAGAGATGGCTTACCAGATGTCAGCCCATGTGCTCACTCTCGGCTACGCCGTTATGCTTGCAGCGTTGCTATATTTTGTTCTTACGATTAAAACAGTTGCACCGAAATACCGAACATCATCGGTTCTTTCTGTGGTAGTTATGGTTTCGGCCTTTCTGTTACTGTTAGTACAGTCTCAGAACTGGACAAACTCACTTACATACGACACCGAAACAGCACGATACATGCTGAACGGAACAACAGATCTTTTCAATAACGGCTACCGTTACCTGAACTGGTTAATTGACGTACCAATGCTTCTGTTCCAGATTCTTTTTGTTGTTACGCTCACAAAAAGTGATTTCAGTAAAGTACGAAACGGTTTCTGGTTCTCAGGTACCGCTATGATCGTTACCGGTTACATCGGTCAGTTTTACGAAGTTACGAGCCCAACTCTCTTCTTTGTTTGGGGTGCTATCTCAACCGTATTTTTTGTACATATCTTGCTTCTAATGAAGAAGGTTATTGCTGAAGGTAAAGAAGGTGCTCCGCCAAAAGCTCAAAAATACCTTGGCAACATCTGGACACTCTTTTTCATCTCATGGATGCTTTATCCGGGTGCATATCTGATGCCGTATCTGTTCAGCTTTGGACTGGAGCCGGCACTTTCAGAAACCGCAGTTGTAGCACGCCATATCACCTATACTATCGCTGACGTATCTTCGAAAGTGATTTATGGAATATTCTTAACACTTGCTGCTCAGGAAATGAGTAAAGCCGAAGGTTACGACTACGAAAAAATGGAAAGCGCACTCTAATTAAACAGCGTTTTTGGTAATGAGCGAGGCCCTGTCAGGTAATGGCAGGGCCTTTTTTTTGATGCAAACCTGCCTTAACACAGTTTTATTTCAAGGAAGAACACCTTACATTCAGCTATCTAAGAACTCAAAAAAAGAAGTTTAATACTATGAGTACAAATCAGGATGAGAGCCATCCGAATGGAAAAAGCGACTCCAGCAAAGGATTTGCTCTTATTATGAAATGGTCGGTAATTATGCTCGTGATTGCCATCGCCACCGGTTATGCGTATCGATTGATTATGCCCGTTGAACTCCATTTAGATGAGACAGAATATGAGCAAAAAGTATTCACGGAGTTTGAAACACCGGTGAGGAAAACATCTTCAGATGATTCTGAGATTGCCGGCCTGTTTGAGGGCGGATCAATTCTTTACGCACTCGATGAAGAGAATCAAAAATACCTTGTGCGTCCATTCGCAGTCTCCGGTCTCGACAGCGTATGGATTCCGATCGATTCGGTTACAACATTTACCGATGAAAATTACCGGCGCTGGCAGTACGAAGAAGAGCGCCGAAAATACGACCTTGATTAACCCTGATACAATTTCTTAACCAATTTTTATCTTTTATGAAGTCAATCCGAATTACACTTATTTCACTTGCGGCCTTCCTGCTGATTTCCTGTTCGCAGACAACATCAGATGAGTCTCTTTATGAGCTGCTGAACCTTGAAGAAGTTACGATTGATGAACTGCGCTCAGGGTTTGAAAACGGAGACTTTACCATTGCACAGGTAACGCAGGCGTACCTCGATCGTATTGAGGCGATCGATAGAAATGGTCCGTTGCTTAATTCGGTGCTTACAGTGAACCCCAATGCGATGGAAATCGCAGAAGAGCTGGATGCAGAGGCACAAGAAGGGAGTTACAGGGGGGCTCTGCACGGTATCCCCATTTTGTTGAAAGATAATATTAATACGGCAGATATGCCTACAACGGCAGGTTCGCGTTTTCTTGAGGGATCTGTTCCGCCGTCTGACGCATTTATTGCTGAAAGACTGAGAGAGCAGGGAGCTGTTATTCTCGGTAAAACCAATTTGAGTGAGTGGGCAAATTTTCACAGCAGTTTTTCATCCAGCGGATGGAGCGGGCTGGGGGGGCAGGTAAATAATCCGTATGACGTTACCCGTAATCCATGCGGTTCCAGTTCAGGAAGCGGCGTGGCAGCATCGGCAAACCTCGCCGCCATAACGATTGGCACAGAAACAAATGGGTCTATTGTTTGTCCGTCTAATGCCAACGGTATTGTAGGCTTTAAGCCAACCGTCGGACTCTGGAGCCGGGCGGGTATTATTCCAATTTCTCACACAACCGACAGTGCCGGCCCGATGACCAGAACCGTACGCGATGCTGCGATACTGCTTGGTGCACTGGCTGCCGTTGATGTGAATGATGATAAAACATCTTATGCTGAAGAACATATCCGTGATGATTACACCCAATTTTTGGAAGAAAACGGACTTGAAGGAAAAAGAGTAGGCCTTTTTACATCGCCTCTGGGCAACCATTTTCGGGTTGATACCCTAACATATCAAACAGTGCGCCTGATGGAGGAACTCGGAGCAGAAGTAGTGGAGATTGATCAGATCAGTGAAGAGAATATTGGAGGCGACGCGTTTCAGGTACTTCTTTATGAATTTAAGGATGGTCTTGATGCATACTTTGCTTCGATTGGTGAGGAGGCTCCGGTAACGAGTATGGAAGATCTGGCAAATAAAATCAAAGAGACTCCTGCAGAAACGGAAAAATTTGACCGCGATCTGATTCTCACGGCAGCTGAAAAAGGAGGGCTGGACTCGGAAGAGTATCAGACAGCCCTGGAAAATATGTTGCGGGTGAGCCGGGAAGAGGGAATCGACCGGGTAATGGAAGAGTACGATTTGGATGTGATTATTGCCCCAACGGGTGGCCCCGCATGGAAAACGGACCTGGTAATCGGTGATAATTTCTCCCTGGGGTCCAGTTCACCCTCGGCAAGAGCAGGATATCCCATTATCACGGTTCCGATGGGGAATATTGACGGATTGCCGGTTGGGCTTTCATTTTTTGGCCCTGCGTGGAGTGAACCGGTACTTCTCGAGGCGGCCTATAGCTTTGAACAAAACAGTAATGCGAGAATAGTTCCACAGTTCAATGGGCTGTAGGCTTAAAATATTTCATGTACGGGTGCAATAAAAATCGCAAAATATTTGCACCGTTTAATTTTTATCCTGATTCAAAGAATATATTATGGGTTTACTTCTTTTTTACCTTACATTGGCGATTTTAGTATCGTTTTTATGTTCTATCCTGGAAGCCGTTCTGCTCTCGATGAATTCCTCTTTTATAACCGTTCTATCGAAAGAAAAACCAAGGGTTGGAGAGATTTTAAAGTCACTGAAGGCAGATATTGACCGTCCCCTCTCCGCAATACTTAGCCTGAATACGATTGCCCATACAGTGGGTGCGGCAGGAGTAGGGGCACAGGCCCAGATCGTATTTGGCAACGCTTATGTAAGCCTGACATCGGCACTGCTTACGCTGGCCATTCTTGTTTTATCAGAAATCATCCCAAAAACGCTGGGCGCGACCTACTGGAAAGAGCTTTCACCATTTTCAGCCTATGCAACCAGGGTTTTAATTTATGTCACTTATCCTTTGGTACTGTTGTCGATGGGGATAACAAGGTGGTTATCGAGAGAGGACAAACAGCCAACGGTAAGCCGGGAAGAGTTCAGCGCCATGGCAGAGCTGGGTTTTGAAGAGGGCGTTTTTGAAGAGGGGGAGTCCAATATCTTTAAAAACCTGATTCGTTTCCGGTCGCTGAAAATTCGCGACGTAATGACACCCCGTATTGTGGTTATAAAATTTCCGGAGGATCTGACAATTAAAGAGACCCTTCAAAAGAAAGAAGAGCTCTATGTTTCAAGAATGCCTGTATTCGGCAGTAACGAAGAGGATATTACGGGGTATATTTTAAAAAACGACCTTTACTATAATCTATCTGAAGGCAAAGGGGATAAGAAACTAAAAGAGATTAAGCGCGATGTTATGGTAGTTCCCGAAACCATTTCGCTGAAAGTTTTCTTCGAACGGCTGCTGGAAAATCAGGAGCACATAGCGGTTGCGGTTGATGAGTATGGCGGTTTCTCCGGAGTGGTTACCATGGAAGATGTAGTGGAAACCCTTCTTGGAATGGAAATAATGGATGAGATCGACACTATAGAAGATATGCAAAAGCTGGCACGCCAAAAATGGACTGAGCGTGCCAAGCGCCTGGGGATTGTTCTGCCGGAGGAGCTGAAGGATGTACAATAGTAATCGGAACGGCTATTTTTAATGCCCGTTTGATTAAAGAAAATGTTAAACGTTATTGTTGGTTATTATTTGTTAACAAAAAAAACCTTGTAAGTTATTCACCTACAAGGCTTTAAATATTTAAAAGTACCCGAGAGAGGACTTGAACCTCCACGTCCGTAAGGACATACGCACCTGAAGCGCACGCGTCTACCAATTCCGCCACTCGGGCATAAAATTCTCAAGACCTAAATATACCAAGCTTCTTACTCTTCTTGCAATTCTAATTTTAAAAAAAACCAGAAAAAATGGATCCTGCACTTTTCTCAGCAGCCGTGGAGTAATATTCTATTTTTTGTCCCATCAGGTTTGACTCCAATGCGAATTAGTGATTCCTTTATTTCGTACAACGTATTAATTAACGATCCATGATGAGTGTAGAATTTGACCAGCCCGCACGAAAGATTTTTGAAAAAATGGAAACAACTGTTTTTCCTGATGCGACCACCGCTTCGAAACAGGTTGCGCAGGAGATCGCCAGCATTATTGACGCTCGAAACAGGGTAGGTCAAAACACGGTTTTGGGTCTTGCCACAGGTTCTACACCGCTGCAGGTTTACGGCGAATGGGCCCGGCTGCACAGAGAGGAAGGCCTTTCGTTTAAGAATGTCATTACTTTTAACCTGGACGAATATTACCCGATACAGCCAGATGAACTGCAAAGTTACGTGCGGTTTATGCATGAGAACTTATTTGACCATATTGACATCAAAAGCCAAAATATTCATATCCCTGATGGCACTATCAACAAAGAGGATATCTTCAATTATTGCAGGGATTACGAAGATAAAATTGAAGCTGCAGGAGGGCTTGACGTACAAATTCTCGGAATCGGACGTACTGGCCATATTGGTTTTAACGAGCCCGGCTCCATTAAAAAGACAAGAACCCGGCTGGTTACTCTCGATGATTTGACCCGCTCCGATGCGGCTGCAGCTTTTTACGGCGAAGAGCACGTGCCGCGGCAGGCAATTACCATGGGGGTCGGAACAATTATGGATTCGCGAAAAATTTATTTGATGGCGTGGGGTGAGGCCAAAGCACCGGTTATACAAAAGTGCATTGAGGGAGAAATTACCGATCAGCGGCCGGCTACGTTCCTGCAGGAGCACGAGAACACAAAAGTGGTTCTGGATGAGCCCGCCGCATCCGAACTCACCCGAAGAAAAACTCCCTGGCTTGTGGGGCCATGCGAATGGACCGACAGCAACATTAAGAAAGCCGTTACATGGCTGAGTCTGAAGCTGAGCATACCAATCCTGAAACTCACCGATGTTGATTACAATCAGAACGGACTGAGCGGAATTCTCACTGAATATGGTTCAGCCTACCTGGTAAATATCAAGGTCTTTAATGAAGTACAGCATACCATTACCGGCTGGCCCGGAGGAAAACCCAATGCCGACGACAGCAATCGCCCCGAAAGGGCTGTGCCTTTTCCAAAGAGAGTGCTGGTTTTTGCCCCGCATCCGGCCGATGATGTGATCTCAATGGGGGGCACGCTTATGAGGCTTGTTGAGCACGGTCATGATGTGCATGTGGCCTATCAAACATCAGGTAATATTGCCGTGTACGATGATGAAGCACTGCGCTATGCAGATTTCGTATCCCGAATAGGAGGGGAGTCGGTTAACGGCACGCTGCTCCAGACAATCATGGATGGTATTGAACAGAAAAAGCCGGGAGATATTGATTCACCGCAGATGCTCCGCCTCAAATCTGAGATTCGTAAAGTGGAAGCCAATTCGGCCTGCAGATATTGCGGAATACCGTCAGAAAATATTCACTTTCTTGAGATGCCATTTTACGAAACCGGCAAAGCTCAAAAAAACAGTCTTACTGATACAGATATCGTGCTTGTGACTAAGCTTATGGAAGACATTCAGCCGCATCAGATATACGCGGCGGGGGATTTAACGGATCCTCACGGAACCTATCGCATTTGCTGGAGCGCAATTCAGCAGTCACTGAGAAAAGTCCAAAATCAGGAGTGGATTAAGGAGTGCTATATTTGGCTTTACAGGGGGATATGGCAAAATCTTGAGGTGAGCGAGATTGACATGGCCGTGCCGCTGAGTCCGGATGAACGTTTAAAAAAGAGAAGGGCAATATTTAAACACGCATCACAAAAAGATCAGCCCAAGTTTCCTGGAAGCGTTAGCGGTGAGTTCTGGATGGTAGCAGACGATCAGACAACACAGCACGCAAAAAATTACGATAAACTTGGCCTCGCAGAGTACGATTCCATTGAAGGATTTACCCGGTTTTTGATCTGATTTTACATTAAAAGATGGAAATCTTAATTGCTATTCGTCCTAAACACCGTTTTATTATTACAGCATAAGAATGGGTTTGGGAAACTGCATTTCTTAACTGCATTTTAAGTAAAATAGTGCTGCATAGAGCAATTCTGCAGCCATAAACTGATTTAATTTAATCCGAATGAGTGAGCTGCCCCCCGAAGAGCAGAGTATGGCGCAGTGCATAAGAGAAGGAAGTGAGGAAGCATTTGAAAAAATGTTTTTCGGGTACTATGCATCACTCTGCAGGTTCTCTAAAGGATATGTCGGTACAGCAGATACGGCGAGAGATGTGGTACAGGAAGTATTTGTTAAAATCTGGTCAAACAGAGAAGATTTTTATATACACACATCTGTAAAAGCCTACCTCTTCCAGGCTGTACGAAACCGTTCACTCAACGAGCTGCAAAAAAGGAAAAGATACCTCGCATTTGAGGAGGAATATCTTGAGCAAGCAGAATTGGATGAGATCTCCATTACTGAAAGCAGGCGGGAGGAGCTCACTCAAAAGATCTGGGAAATCGTTGATGAAATGCCGGAAAAAAGAAAAGCCGTGTTCACGCTTTATCGTGAACACGGACTGTCATATAAGGAGATTGCGGCTATTCTTGGAATAAAGAGGAAAACAGTAGAAAACCAGATGGGAAGGGCGTTGAATTTTATCAGGGAGCGCCTTGAAAATAAATTTTAAAAAAAATGAGGGGGTATGCTTTTCCTGTCTGTCATAGGTGTGAATTAATAAATTTCTATAAAAATGACAGATAAAATTTGGCCGGCCATTGCACGATACCTGGACAACTCCTGCTCGGAGGATGATGAGAGGGTAATAGCGGCGTGGCTGGATGCCGGGGAACAGAACAGGCGAACATTCGAAGCTGTGAAAAAAATCTGGAGTTCTGCCGCATTGAACAAAAAAGAACGTATGAAAGAGTTTTTGCCCGGGGATGACTGGAGGATTGTTTCAAAGGAGATACGTAAAATTGAAGAAATAAAGAAAAAAGAACGAATCCGGAGATTTAGTATCCTGAGGAAAAGGCAGCGATACGTATCGGTTTTTTTGAAAGTGGCTGCCCTGCTGATTGTCGCTTTTACCTCGGTTTTTTTAACACTTCAATACGCTCCAGGTGCTGACGAGACAAATTTTGAACTCGTTTTGAATGAGATTAGCACAGGTGCCGGAGAAAAGGCAAATATTCAGCTTGGGGACGGCACAGAAGTGGCATTAAGCGCTGAAACCGAGCTCTCTTTTCCAGAATCGTTTAGCCAGAATAAACGGGAAGTAACGTTGAAGGGGCAGGCCTTTTTTGATGTAATTCCGGATGAGTCCCGGCCTTTTATAATCCACACTCAAAGTGGGCTGATCAGCGTACTGGGCACCTCCTTTGATGTGCGTTCTTATGAGGAGGATCGTGAGGTTGATGTGATGGTAACAGAGGGTGTGGTGGAGATCAGCCATTCGGGAATTCCGCAGAATACACTGATAATAAACAAGGGCTATAAAGGCTCCATTTCTTTATCCGATAAATCGCTGAGCGTTGAATGGGTGGAGAATCATGAGCAGTACACCGGCTGGCTAGACGGAAGATTAATTTTTAAAAAGCAGCCGCTTGGAGGGGTCTTTCGCCAGATTGAAAGATGGTACGATGTAGAAATCACTGTAGAAGGAGGGGACAGAGATATTTTGAAAAAACAATTTTCAGCAAATCTTAAAACCCGTTCAGTAGAAGAAGTAATGGACGTGATAGAAGTGGCAATGGACTTATCTTACAGCATTAAAGAGGACCAAATCACCGTAAACAGCAAGAGAGAAACGTATCAGGACAATTCTGATGCGAGTATTAACTCTAACTAAAACCATAATGATATGAGGATGTTTATGAAAACAGCTACAAAATCGATCGGAGTGCCGATTCTGGCATTACTGATGATGCTCTCGTCAGCCACACTGATGGGCGTACAGCTAAATGCTCAGGTGTCGCAGGAATATATGCCGAAAATGATGACTTACTACTCCGTACAGGATTACAGTGATCAGATTCCGGCATTAAAGTCAACGATTTCTGTTGATTATAAAAATGTGCAAAGGGTGGAAGCGCTTTTTGACATTGCTGAAAAAGCAGGACTCGAAATTGCCTTTGATTCACAAAAACTGGATCAAAAAGAGAAAGTCTCTTTCAGCCAAAACCGAATAAGTGTTGGGGAAGCTTTGCAAATAGCCCTTGCAGGAACCGGTTATGAAGCCTCAATTACGAACCGCCGCCAGATTATCCTTACTGAACCTGCTCCGATGCAGGAAGAGGATTTTGATGTGACACTCACGGGAAGGGTTACGGATGCAGATACAGGTGAGCCGTTAGTTGGGGTTACCGTATATGTGGAAGGAACGCAAACCGGCACAACCACAGATTCGGATGGTTTTTACTCTCTTGATGTTGACGATGATGCAACAACACTTACATTTTCTTATGTGGGTTATATGCGTCAGGATATCTCAATCGGCGATCAGACAACAATCGATGTGGAGCTGCAAACAGACATTGCGCGCCTCGACGACCTTGTAGTGGTTGGCTATGGTGTTCAAAGAAGATCTGAAATTACAGGATCTGTGGGAATTGTTCCGGCCGATGAACTTACCCCATCCTCTTTTAACGCCCTGCAGGGCCTCAGAGGTAAGGTTGCAGGTGTGAATATTTTCACCAACTCTGGTTCACCATCCGGAAGTAACCGGGTAATTATCAGGGGAACCGGATCCATTAATGCATCCACCGAACCTCTTTATATTGTTGATGGCGTTGCCATGGATAGCGGAATTAATTTTCTGAATCCCAATGATATTGAAAGCATTGAAGTTCTGAAGGACGCATCAGCAACGGCTATTTATGGTGCCCGTGGCGCTAACGGTGTAATTCTTATTACTACGCGGCGCGGCGGAGACTCCGAGCGTGTGGTTGTGGGATATGATTCAAATCTGAGTGTGGGCCATATGCTGGGCCGCATGGACGTTATGAATGCTGAAGAATTTATGCAGGTTCAGCGACAGGCTCTCCAGAATGTTCCTCTTTTTAACAGTAATGTGGATACAGCCCCAACATTAAATACATCACTTGATCCCGATCTGTTCGATGCCAACGGAAATCCACTCTATGATACCGACTGGCAGGAGGAAGCTACACGCACCGCCTTTTCGCAGGATCATAACCTGAGCATTCGTGGTGGTACCGAGCGTTCATCTATAGGCGCAGTGCTTAACTATACGAACCGCGAGGGGATCATGCTTAACTCTTACATGAATCGTGCCAGCCTCAAACTGGTATATGATGTAACACCCAAAGACTGGCTGAAATTTGGTACAAACCTGACCGTTGCCAAAATTGATGAAAATCATGTGGAAGAGGGCGGTGGTGGCCAGGAGCCACGGCGAACAATGATCGAAATGGCTCCCATTCTTCCGATTATCTGGCCCGAAGGAACTGCACGTGCTGGTCAGTACAGTAACCAGACGCACGTTAACTCCATGACGTTAGAGGGGCAGTCTAATCCTGTTCACAGATTACTCGAAGAAGACAGGCTTCGCGACAGAACACAGCTGTTTGGAAACACCTTTATGGCGGTTCAGATTACACCAAATCTCGAATTCCGCACACAATTCGGACTCAATAACCGGCTGTATGAAGAGCGCCGTTACCGCCCAAGCGATATGATTGCAGCGGGTGCACCGGACGGAGTTGCCAATTACGGCTCAAGTGAAACAAATTACTGGCAGAGTGAAAACTTCCTCACCTACGAGCAGGATTTCGAGCGAAGCAGACTGAGCGCCATTTTAGGAGCCAGCTGGCAGGAGCAGACTTTCACAAGCTTTAATCAGGAGGCACGCGGATTCTCTGATGACTTCTTCAAGTTTAATAACTTCGGAGCTGCAACGGATATCGGGCAGCCATCTTCGAATAATTTCTCCTGGAGCCTGAACTCATACTTTAACAGGATTACTTACTCAATCGACGACACATATTCATTTACCTTTACAAGCAGGGTGGATGGATCGTCCCGATTTGGTGCCAACTCGAAGTGGGGTTTCTTTCCATCGGCAGGGGTATCCTGGCAGGTGTCTAACGAAGACTTTATGGAGGATGTGGAGTTTGTTGATAATCTCCGGCTCAGATCTTCGTATGGCGTAACAGGAAATACTGAAATCGGTGTGTTCCGGTCTTTAGCGACCATTGGCTCAGGTACAACCCTGATCGGGGGCGAGCGACGGTCTCAAAGTTTTACAACACGGCTTCCCAACCCCGATTTAGAGTGGGAAAAAACCTACCAGTTTAATATTGGTACGGATCTGGATGTGTTTAATCAGTTCCTCTCCCTGGAGATGGATTACTACTATAAGCTGACAACCGATCTCCTCCTGGACAGGCCTGTACCCGGCACAACAGGATTTACCGTTATCCAGGATAACGTAGGTTCATTGTCGAACCGTGGATTCGATGTAAAAATCACTACGGCGAATGTCAGAAAGCGTGATCTTTTCTGGTCAACAACTCTGAACTTTAACTACAACAAGAACCGGGTTGAAAGCCTGGGCGTAGGTGATGAAGATATATTCCCCGGGCCAAACTGGGTATCTGGAAGCCAGACCATTCTAAGGGTTGGAGAGCCTGTCGGAAACTTCTACGGATTTGAACGAATGGGCACCTGGGGTACGGACGAAGCTGCAGAAGCTGCAGCTGCCGGCCGAATACCGGGTGAAGCCAAGCGTTCATCAGACCGGAGAATTATTGGAAACGGACTTCCTGATTTTACCGGAAGCTTCATAAACGAAGTGAATTACAAAAACTTCGATTTCACCCTCGATCTTCAATTCGTTCTCGGAAGCGATATTATGCAGCAGTTCCTGCACACCGCAGAAGACCGGCAGGCGCTTACAAACGGCCTGGCAACACAGCTGGACGATGCCTGGACAGAAAACAACCAGGACACACCGATACAGAGAATACGGCACCAGCCTATATCGGGGCAGAATACGCAGGCCGACAGCCACTGGATTGTGGATGGTTCCTACATACGCGGAAACCTTATTCAGCTTGGATATAATTTCGATCCAACGATTATGAGTCGACTGGGATTAACTCAGCTTCGGGTAGCCGCAAGGGTGGAAAATGCCTTTGTAATTCATGATCCTGACTTTAAAGGGCACGATCCTGAGGCAACATCCTGGGGAGGAAACATTCATGCACAGAATATCTTCTTCTACCAGTATCCGCGTCCAAGAACGTTCTCTTTAGGCGTATCACTCCAATTTTAAACCGGGAAATCTACCATTATGAAAAAAATAATAATTGCACTAATAGGATTTGCGCTGCTGGCTTCCTGCGATGATTTCCTCGTGGAATCACCAAAAACGGAAATAGCAGTTGATCAGTTTTTCACCAATGCTGACGACGCGAGAGGAGTAGTAAACTCCGTATACAGAATAGGAGCCGGGGCCAGTTTCTACGATTCGGGCGGATTCGGCGGAAGTAACGCCATGATGGGCAGCTACATGTCTGGCCTGTTTGATAATGAGGGTAAAGGTGAGCGTATTCAGGGGCAGCTTGCTCATGATCTGGACGTGGATCCGGTGAACTTGTCGCAGTTTCTTGGCGACTGGTGGAACGGAATGTACTTAGCCATCTCCAGAACCAATCTTGCCATCAACGGTATTGAAAATGTGCCGCAGATCAGCGATTCGGAAAGAGCTACACTTACCGCAGAAGCCCGATACTTCCGGGCATTGAACTATTTCTTTCTTGTAAAGAGTTTCGGTGATGTACCCCTGGTGCTTGACCCCACAGAAGGCCTGGATGATATCTTTGTGGAGAGATCACCCACAGATGCTGTTTACAGCCAGATTGTGGAAGACCTGGAGTGGGCTTTGAATAATGGCCAGCTCCCCGACGTTCCTTTTGCAAGTGGTAATAACGGCCGTGTAACCCGGGGTGCTGTTGCAGCACTTCTCGCAGATGTAAATCTGCAGCGTGCGGGCTTTCCGGTACAAAACGGGTCAGCTTATGCTGCAGCTGCTAGTGCCGCCCGAACTGTTATACAGTCCGGTACATACTCTTTGATCGAGCATGGTGATAATATTGACGGAGACAGTGCCTACAATAAAATGCGCACTAACCAGCAAACTTCAGAGTACGTCTGGTCTGTCGAATACAATACGGGCATTTCGTCAAGCGGATACCCCCGAATTACCATCCCGGGTGTAGTTCGCCCCGACGGTATTGCTTATGGACGTACATTGAATATGTACCGGCCAATAAACGAGCTGATACAAATGTATGATCCTGAACAGGATCTTCGGGTTCAAAACCATCAAATGTACTACACTTCTCTCGAAAGAGATGGAGTTACATACGAGTTTAACGAATACGTTCCCTACATTTGGTTCGAAGAAGAGGCTGTATTTGAAACGGCCCGCGGCGACAATAATCTGAACATCACAAAATATTCAGAGGTGTTGTTAATTGCTGCTGAAGCCATTGCACGGTCAGAAGGTGTTACCGCAGAAGCAGTTGGCTATCTTGCGGATGTTCGCAGCCGGGCGTACTGGCAAACCGATCGCCAGCAGATCGTTGATGCACTCTCAGGGCTTTCTGCAGACGAGTTTGTGGAAGAGGTATGGAAAGAGCGCTACAGGGAACTGTCGCTCGATTTCAAAGCATGGTCCGACATTCAGAGAACAAGAAAATATCCCACCACATCTGAGTCAAATCCGGGTGATGCGACATTTGTGGATGTGATCGGAGCGAATAATAACTGGGGACAAACTTATCAGGAATTCCACTTGCTGTTTCCCATCCCTGATGAGGAGATGCAGCGAAATGAAAACCTGACTCAAAACCCAGGCTATTAAAGAGATGTGATTATTCCGTAGCTGGAATCATTGAGATACAAAAAGCCCCGGATATGAAAACTGTTCGGGGTTTTTTTTATGAAACATTCCAAATAGAAAAACCATGAAAACTATATCAGCATTTTTACTGCTTTTACTGGTTACAGCCTGCGATAAGGAGACAGTAAATAGTACAGAAGACATTCAAACAATAGAAGAAATGAGTGCAGACAGAGCCGCTGCATTTAATGAGGGGGATGCTTCCCGAATTGCGGGTCACTTTTCTGATGATGGCCTGCTGATGGCGCCGGGCACAGAAACTTTAATCGGCAAAGATGCCGTAGAGAGTTACTATCAATCGATATTTGATGAATATGAAACGTCGCTCGACAGCTATTATGAAGAAGTTGAGGTGTCAGGGAATCTGGCATTCGGCAGGGGCATTGCAAATGTGGAACTTGTTCATAATGCAACCGGAGACACATCGTATTCAAAATCGAAGTACCTGAATATATTAAAGAAGCTGGATACCGGTAACTGGGTAACGACCCACGATATCTGGAATAATACAGATTAGAAATAATCTTCGAATATAATTTGTCGTCATAAAATATTGACTGATAAACCTTTAACTGTGATATTGCATTAATAAAAAGATGTTAACCTGAAATTTTTAGAACGATGAAATATCTGCTCTCTTTGTTTTGTTTACTGATGCTATTTTGTGAACTGTCTGTTGCACAAATAAACTCACCGGTTGACGATCCGCTTCGCGTCATTGCGATTTTTGCCCACCCCGATGATGCAGACTTTAAAATGAGCGGAACAGCAACCCTCATGGCTCAGGCCGGGCACAAAGTCAAATTTGTATCAATTACGAATGGTAATGCCGGGCATCACGAAAAGGGCGGAGGTGTACTGGCCGAAATCCGAAGGGCAGAATCAGAAGAGGCAGCACGCCGATATGGAATTGCAGAGTACGAAGTCTGGGATTATAACGATGCAACGCTAACTCCGGAGCTTCATATTCGCATGGACGTTATCAGGGCTATCCGCGAGTGGAATGCGGATGTGGTTATTGGTTTGAGGCCAAACGATTATCATCCCGATCACCGAAACGCAGGTAAGCTTGTAATCGATGCATCATATATGGTGATTGTGCCCAACGTGGTTTCAGATACTGAGCCATTAAGAAACAATCCTGTTTTCCTTTATATGCAGGATAATTTCACCAAGCCAAATCCATTTAGTCACGATATTGCCGTCTCTATTGATGAAACTATTGATCATAAAGTTGATGGATTGGACGCTCACGAATCACAAGTTTACGAATGGATGCCCTGGACTATGGGAATTTTGGGTGATGTACCTGATATGGATAATGTGGAAGCCCGAAAAGAGTGGCTGAAGCAGACCTACCTGAACAGGGAAATATCTGACGCACAGCGCGAAACACTGATTAAATACTACAGCGAGAGAAGAGCCATGTCTTTCCGGCACGCAGAGTCCTTCGAAATTGCTGAATACGGCACAATACCTACAGAAGAACAGATAAAAATGATTTTTCCTATGCTTCCGTAAGGCGCTTTCTGCAAATAATCTTAAAAATTTGACGACTGGAACAGTGCCTGCATCATATTCCTGTAAGGCACTGCAAGCTGAACGTGCCTTCTCTGCATCATCTTCTCCATCGCTTCAATCGCTTTTTCAAAATGGTAGGGTACGATATCCTGCCCGCTTACCCAGCTGAATGACGGTACAAATTTCGGCGGGTATTTATCAGAAAAAAGATTGCAGCAAACCCCGCACATCGTGCCGGTATTCAGCATTGAATTTATACCTGTTTTACTGTGATCGCCCATTATAGTGCCGATAAACTGCTGGCCAGTATCAAATTCCTTTTTTGTTTTCCAGTCGAACACCTTTACAGTTCCGTAATTATTCTTGAGATTGGATGTATTGGTATCGGCTCCGAGATTGCACCACTGGCCGAAAACAGAGTTGCCGGCATAACCATCATGGCCTTTGTTCGAGTAGGAGTGGAAAATAACATTCGAAACTTCACCTCCTACTTTACAAACCGGGCCTATCGTGGTTTCTTCATAAATTTTTGCACCCATCTTAACTACCGAATCATTACATACGGCAGACGGGCCCCTTACCACAGACTGAGCCATAATACGGGCTCTTTTTCCAATATAAATTGGGCCCGAATCTGCCAGAAGCAGAGCACCGGGTTCTATTTTCGCACCCTCTTCAATATAAATCTGCCCGGGGTTAATAAGTGTGGCATGCGGAAATCTATCACCCGCAGTATGAGGCTCCAGCTGCAGAAGCTCAATGTCGAATTTGATCTGCTCACCGTTGCGCTGGAACAGCTCCCAGCTGTTATTCAAAATCCTGTTTTCGGGAATATCTGTCTCATCGCAGCCAACATCTGCCGTGTCAGGTCCGTCCAGAGACCATTTTTCATGTATTTTTGGTGATATATTGGCAGCGATAAGTGTACCATCACAGGTAATGGCACTATTTAATGTTAAGTTTTTTACATTAAGTGCGAGCGAATCATCAGGAATAAATCGTGGATTGATCCACAGAATCTGTTTTCCTTCGGATGGAGAAAATGTTTTAAAAACGTCTTTTAAATGGCCTCTTTGGATGCCGGCAGGTTCTGTATCGTGCTGCCCGAGTATTCTGAGCCATTTTTGGCCAAGCGTTAATATACCCACTCTGAGGTCGTAAACCGGCCTGGTGAGTGTAAGAGGATGAAAGTTTTCAAGAAAATTGTCTTCCGAAAAGCAGATTGTGTATTTCATTTAATATATTTATCAAATTATCAAATTCGTTGTCCTGAAATTAATCAAATAGTACTAATAGTTTAAACTTATTCATTATGTGTGGAATTGTAGGATATATAGGATACAGAGACGCTTCATCAATATTAATTAAAGGCCTGAAAAGACTTGAGTACAGAGGATACGACTCAGCGGGTATGGCACTCGTGAATGATACAATGCAGTTCAGAAAAGGAAAGGGAAAAGTATCCAATCTGGAAAGACTAATAAAAAAAGAGGGGATTTCCGGTCCCATGGGTATTGGGCACACGCGCTGGGCCACGCATGGAGAACCCAACGATGTGAATTCGCATCCTCATATGAGCGAATCAGGCAGAATTGCCGTAGTACATAACGGGATCATAGAAAACTATTCTACACTTAAAAAACAGCTGATTTCGAGAGGCAAAACGTTTCAAAGCCAAACCGACACCGAAATTATTGCGCAGCTGATAGAAGAAATATATAATTCGTCTTCAGGAATTTCGTTCGAAAATGCAATTCAGCTCACCCTGAAGCAGGTAGTGGGCACATATGGCCTTGCTGTAGTTCACGAAGAGTCTCCCGATAAAATTTACATTGCAAGGAAGGGGTCGCCGCTGCTGCTGGGTATCGGCGACGGGGAAATGTTCATCGCTTCAGATGCATCACCCGTCATAGAATATACAAATAAAGTGGTTTACCTCGACGATGGCGAGATGGCTATAGTTACGAAAGACGACTATAAGGTAAAAACTATTGAGGATGTTTCGCTTACCAAAGAGGTGCATGAACTTGAGATCAGCCTTGACGCTATTGAAAAAGCAGGCTATCCCCATTTTATGCTTAAAGAGATTTTTGAGCAGCCGCGATCAGTTGCAGATTGCATGCGCGGCAGGGTGAACCCCGAGAACCACACAATACAGCTTGGCGGAATACAGGACGTTATGGACGATCTGGTTAACGCGAATCGAATTGTAATTGCGGCCTGCGGAACGAGCTGGCACTCGGCCCTGGTTGGGGAGTATCTTTTCGAGTACCTGGCAAAAACACCGGTCGAAGTAGAATACGCTTCGGAATTCAGGTATCGCGATCCGCTGATTGGTGAAGGGGATGTGTTGCTTGTAATTTCTCAAAGCGGTGAAACGGCCGATACTATTGCCGCCCTCCGGGAAGCCAAAAAGAAAGGTGCCATGGTGCTGGGAATTTGTAACGTTGTGGGTTCTACTCTCTCCAGGGAGACAGACGCGGGTGTTTTTACCCATGCCGGACCCGAAATCGGGGTGGCTTCGACCAAGGCGTTTACTGCGCAGGTTGTTGTTCTTATCATGATGGCGCTCGAAATGGGGTATAGAAAGGGAGTGATTGAGAAAGCTGAATTCAGGAACTACATCGGGGAGCTGAGCAAAATACCCTCAAAAATTGAATACATTCTGGAACATTGCGACGAATCTATCAAAAGAATGGCGAGCCTGTTTACGTATGCTCCCAATTTTCTGTACCTCGGAAGAAGCTATAACTTTCCGGTTGCGCTCGAAGGCGCCTTAAAGCTAAAAGAGATCTCCTATATTCATGCCGAGGGCTATCCGGCTGCAGAAATGAAGCACGGTCCCATTGCGCTTATTGATGAAATGATGCCCGTAGTTGTAATTGCTGCAACGGATCATACAAACGACAAAATGATATCGAATATAGAGGAAGTTAAGGCAAGGAAAGGGCGCATTATTTCTATCATGAATGATGATAATCCCGAAGTGAGGGAGCTGTCTGAATTTTGTATATCCCTGCCGGGTACAAAAGACTGTTTTTCACCGCTGTTAACGGTAATTCCACTTCAGCTACTATCGTATTACGTGGCGGTTAACCGGGGTTGTAATGTAGATCAGCCGCGAAACCTTGCGAAGAGCGTAACTGTTGAATAGATGAAATCCAACCCATGACCGAATCATTGTAAATATGCATTTATCTGTCAAAAATATGGTTTGTCCGCGCTGTATTGAGTCTGTAAAAATGACGCTGAGTAAGATGGGCTGTAAAGATGCGAAGGTTGATCTTGGATCTGTAACAACCAAGAAGCCAATGACAGAAAAGCAGCTCGAGAGGTTTTCGGACGAACTGCGGGATAAAGGTTTCGAGATTATTCAGGATCGCGAATCGGAGATTGTTAATGACGTGAAAGTAGCAATTATCCGTTATATCGAGTATCTGGAAGAGAGTAAAAATCCCAGCCGTTTATCCGATTTTGTTTCCGAAACGACAAACCTGAACTACTCTTATACAAGCAGTATTTTTTCTGAAAAAACCGGCGATACGATAGAGCACTATTTTATTAAAATGAAAATTGAGAGGGTAAAAGAACTTCTCAGTTTTAGAAAATGGACTCTCAGTGAAATAGCTCATCAGCTGCATTATAGCAGTGTTCAGTACCTTTCCAATCAGTTTAAAAAAATTACAGGGAAAACTGTGACTCAGTATTTGAAGCAGGGAAAACACGAAAGAACCTCACTTGATCAGTTGTAACCAAAAATATTACACAACCGATAATTCCCGTTGTAACAGTTTCGTGCGTCAGATTCGTTAGATTTACAGCTCTTCAATCAATTAGATTTACAAAAGTATGAAACAGGAAGTGAAAATTAGCGGCATGCATTGTGCCGGCTGTACCAATGCCGTTGAAAAAGCACTTAAAAAGGTTGATGGCGTAAAAGATGCAAACGTCCAGCTTACAACGGAAAGTGCCTATATAGAAACCGATCTTTCCGAATTTCCCATGGACTCGGTTAAACAGGCTATTGAAAATGCGGGATACGAAGTAGAGGAGGTCCCTGCAGATTCAATAACCCTGGAAATTGGCGGGATGCATTGTGCAGGCTGCTCGTCGGCGGTTGAAAAAGCTCTTTCAAAGAAAGAGGGCATTTTAAATGCATCAGTTAACCTTTCAACAGAAAAAGCATATATAGATTATAACAGCTCCGTGATTTCTGTTGAAGAGATAAAACAGGCTGTTGAGGATTCAGGGTACGAAGTGCTTGAGCAGCAAAAAAAAAAAGTAAATAAGCTCGAAGAGAAGAGAGAAAGAGAGGAGAAGAAACTTGAGGCCGCCCGCCTCAAGATGATTAAGAGCTGGGCAGTTACGGCTCCGCTAATGCTATGGATGTTTGTGGAAATGATACTGGGTTTTCACATATCCTCGCCCCTTGTAATGGAGTCGGTGATGGTGCTGGGTGCTTCCTATACTCTCTTTGGCCCCGGCTACGATACGCTGAAAAGCGCCCTGATTTCGAGCAGGAATCTCACCCCAAATATGGATGTTCTTATTGCTCTCGGAACGTTTGCGTCCCTCACAACGGGACTTGTTTCGCTGGGGTATCTTCTGGGTATCTTGGGATCCCCTTTTTATAGCTTTGCCGGTATTGCGGCGATGATTATGGCTTTTCACCTTACCGGCCGCTACATCGAAGTTAAAGCGCGCGGAAGGGCATCTGAAGCGATTACAAAATTGCTCACTCTTGAAGCGAAATCGGCAAGAATAGTTAAAAACGGCCTTGAAGAGGAGATCCCTGCTGACGAACTGAAAAAAGGGGATATAATGATCATCCGCCCGGGAGAAAAAATTCCTACTGACGGTTTTATTGTGGATGGTAAAAGTTCGGTGGATGAATCGATGGTTACGGGTGAATCGATGCCGGCTTTACGATCTGTGGGCGATAAAGTAGTGGGAGGAACAATCAATATTGAGGGAACCATTCGGGCAGAGGCTTCGGAAGTTGGTGAGGAGACATTTCTTAACCGTGTGATTCAAATGGTGGAAGAAGCACAGGGATCGAAAATTCCGATCCAGGATTTTGCTGATAAAATAACAGCCATATTTGTTCCGGCTATTCTGCTTCTTACACTGGCGACTTTTATTGTTTGGGCACTTCTTCCTGAAACACTCAGGCCAATGCTGCTGTGGGCAGATAGTTTTATACCCTGGCTTATCACAGACCTGGAACCGATTAGTCAGGCTTTCTTTGTAGCACTTGCCGTACTTGTTATTGCATGCCCCTGCGCACTGGGTCTTGCAACACCAACAGCCCTGATGGTGGGTACGGGCCTGGGAGCAGAAAACGGAATCCTCATCAGAAAAGGAGAGTCAATACAGAGGCTTCAGGAGGTTACAACGTTTGTTTTTGACAAGACCGGAACGCTGACTAAAGGGGAGCCGGAGGTTGTTGATTGGGTAGACTTAACCGAAGCAAACGATGCTTTTGAGCAGAGAATAGCCGCTCTCGAAAATATGTCGGAACACCCTCTCAGCAAAGCAATTACCCGTCACCTGAGTGTAGAGAATTATAGAAACGCTGAAAATTTCCTGTCCTATACAGGTATGGGAGTGGAAGCTGTGGTTGACGGACATTCTGTTTTGGCCGGTAATGCAGATCTGCTCGATTCAAAATCGATTGGCCTCAGTAAGGAGGCAGCGGATATTTCCAAACGATTGCAGGAGGAGGGAACTACACCCATATTTTTAGTAGAGGATCAGCAAATACGAAGCATTTGCGGAATCAAGGATACCATCAAAGAGGAGACTCCGGAAGTGATTCGTGCCATACACAATCTTGGTTTTAAAACAGTGATGTTAACCGGGGATCAAAAGCGGGTTGCCGAAATTATTGCAGAACAGATAGGGATAGATGAGGTAATAGCACAGGTAAAACCGGATGAAAAAGCCGATGTAATTCGCAGAATTCAGGATGGAGGTGATGTCGTTGCAATGATAGGGGACGGGGTAAACGATGCACCGGCTCTTACACAGGCAGATGTAGGTATCGCTTTGGGAACCGGAACCGATATCGCTATTGAGGCTGGCAGCATGATTCTTGTTGACGGCAACCCAAAGGCCATCTTAAGGGCGATTAACCTTAGCAGGTTAACTTTCAAGAAAATCAGGCAAAACCTTTTTTGGGCATTCTTCTATAACCTGGTTATGCTCCCTGTTGCCATGATCGGATGGATGCACCCGGTTCTGGCAGAAATTGCGATGGCTCTTAGTTCAATAAATGTGGTGGGTAATTCACGAAGGCTCTCAGGTAAATCTCTTGATTAAATGTGGATAACTTAGCGTTACCGGATTCATCCTGCGGATTCAGATATCTTTTTGGCCTCAAATATTGAAATTTCCAGAAAATTAATTTTAATTTTTTGAAATAATCGATGTGGATAACTTGAAATTAAAAACAACTTTGTGTATATACCTGCAATCATCTACTTATCTTAATCATTCTGCTCAAATTAATGAAAAACTGGAAAGCTATTATTTTTAAAGCCGCTCTAATAATCGTGATTATTATTGTCGCTTTTACTGGCTAGGCCTGCCAGAACTCGATTCCAATTACGGATAGCTACAAAGAATAAACCTGCAGCTAAGCTGTTATCACCACGATTGCGATCTTTTCTGCCACATTTTTATGTGCGGAATCCCATCAACATCGTATATCTCGCCTTCGGCAATAAATCCTTCCGATTCATAATAGTTCCTCAGATGATTTTGAGCCTCAATTACAATGTTTTTCGCACCCCTTGAATGCAGTATACTCAGGGCTTCTCTTATCACCATTCGCCCGTAGCCGTGCCCGCGCTTATCTGCGGGAACAATAATTCTTCCTATGGAAGGATCGGTAAATAAATTATCGGCAGGTACAAGCCTCGCGTACCCGATAAGTTCTTTGTTTTCCAACAGACAAAGATGATCACAATTCGGGTCAACACCATCAATGTCGTCGTAAATGCAGTTTTGTTCGATGATGAACACATCCTGCCGTAATTTTAAAATACTGTATAAAAGACGCGGAGAAAGTTCACCGAACTTTTTTATGATAAAATCTGCCAAAAGTAACTATTTGAATTAATGTTCGTAGATAGTTTATACATGTTCAATTTAAAACTGCACATACCATGATTAAATATCTGATAGTAAACAGCCTTGTAATCTTTTTCTTTGCATATATTTTGAGCGGTGTTAAAGTTAAGAGTTTTTTTACTGCCATAGGAATTTCTATTCTTCTTGCAATTATTAATACATTTATAAAACCGCTGATCGTATTTCTTACCATTCCACTTACAGTACTTACCCTCGGGCTGTTTATCTTTGTTATTAATGCCTGGATCTTTATGATTATTGACAGCATGCTGGATGGTTTTGAGATTAAAAACTTCTGGTGGGCACTCCTTTATAGTCTGTTGATATCTGCTGTAAATACAGTTCTATTCTAAATCCTCAACTACTTATTTTCTTAAGCTGAATTCAGTATACTACCTGCGGCCTCAACATCGAAGACTCACAGTTACGTACTTGCTGATGTGTCAAATGTATGGCGGCCATCCTCTTTTAGCACAAAACCGGTGTGTTTGATGGCTATTAATTTAAATCTTTAGACTACAATATGGTTTCAGCTAAGGTGAAAGTACTTAATGAATCGGGTTTACATGCCCGCCCCTCATCAGAACTTGTAAAAACGGCTTCAAGGTTTAAATCTGAATTTTTTATTAAGATGTACGGATACAAGGTAAATGGAAAAAGTATTCTGGGCGTGATGACTCTCGCAGCTGAGTGTGGTGCCGAAATGGAGCTGATACTGGATGGCCCGGATGAAGATATGGCACTTAAAACACTAACCGAGCTGTTCGAGAATAAATTTAATACGGATGAATAATGAAGAGCAATCACCCAAAAATTCTATCTGGTAAGCCTGCAGCTTCCGGTATTGGCATCGGACTTGCAGTTATACTTGAAACCGGTTCGAAGAGTGTAATGCCGGAAAAGGTCGGCGAGAAAGAGATTGGTGATCAAATAATAAAATTTGAAGCCGCAAGAGAAAACGTACTTAAAGATTATGAGCGTATCAAAACTCTGCCCGATAACAGTGATGCCTCTGATATAATTGAAACGCAGATTCAGACTTTGCAGGATCCTGAAGTTGAGTCTTTGATTTTGAAAAAAATTAAAGAAGAACGTTACACCGCTGAATACGCTATTTTCAGCGTTTTTAACGATTATATTCAAATAATGGAGGCAACCAAAGTTAACTGGGTTAATGAGAGGGTTGTAGATATCGTTTCTGTAAGGGATGAATTAATTGAGGCCACCAGGGAGCGGCGAAAGAAACTATCGGTTGAGAAAGGTGAAGTTGTCTTTGCAAAAGAGATTTCTCCGGCAGTTATGGTAACGCTGAGCCATATCGGAATCGCCGGAATCGTGATAGAAAGAGGAGGGCTAACATCGCATGTTGTGATTTTATCACAGTCTCTGGGTATTCCATGCGTGATAAATGCCCACTGGGATCGCTATAAGCTTCAAAATGGTACTCCGGTGATTATTGACGGTACCACAGGGCAGGTTCTCATAAATCCAACCTGGAAACAGTCTCAGGAGTATAAAAAGAGAAAAAATGATGAAGAGTTACGCTATCAAAAGGCAAGAAAGTGGACGGCAGAAAAGAGTGAGACCTCTTGCGGGCACCCGTTCTCGCTAAAGGCGAATGTTGAATTTTCTGAGGAGCTTGCGAATCTTAAACCTAACGGTGCGAAAGGTATTGGTTTGCTTAGAACAGAAACAATTCTATTTGAAACGGAAGACTTCAACGTGGATGATCAGGTAGCGTTCTATCAAAACATGCTGGAGTCGACGGAGGACGAGAGCGTAACAATCCGGCTTTTCGATGCCGGCGGAGATAAAGTTGTTGACCAGTCGGAACCCGAATCCAATCCATTTCTTGGATGGAGGGGGATTCGCATGCTTTTGGATAAAAAAATATTGCTGAGAAACCAGCTGGAAGCCATTTACAGGGTTTCCGGCATGTTCAAAGATCGGGTTAAAATTCTGATACCAATGGTTTCCAGGGTGGAGGAGGTTATTGAATTAAAAGACCACTGTTCATATGTAGAGAATTTGCTCGAAAAAAAGGGAGTGGCTTATGATAAAAACATACAGCTTGGTGTAATGGTCGAAGTTCCCAGCGTAGCTTTAACACTGGATGTGTTTGCCCGGCACGTTGACTTTTTTAGCATTGGAACTAATGACTTAACACAGTATACACTGGCCGTTGACCGCGGAAATGAAAAGATATCCGCACTTTTCGACAGTTTTCATCCGTCTGTGTGGAAATTAATTAAAATGACTTATGACTCTGCAAGCAGTCACCAGTTGCCTGTTGCGGTTTGTGGTGAGATGGCTTCATACCCCGAGGCCGCAGCCTGCTTGTTGGGTATTGGTATAGACGACTTGAGCATGAATGCCGGTTCAATACCTATGGTAAAAGCTGTTTTATGTCAAAATACACTCGGGGATATGAAGGAACTGGCAAAAAATGTTCTTTCAACGAATTCTATTTCTGAGATCCACGAGCATTTAAACTCTTGGAGAACACCCTGAAAGCCTTTTTGCTATAATTTGTAAAAACGATGGTTCTTAGATTATTTCAGAAAATAGCCATGTATCATTAATCGGGAAACGCTACCATAAATAAAAAATTAAAGATTTAATCACAATCTAACAAAATAAATAACGACATTACGAGATAAATAATAAATAAAAAATTAAAATGTGTTTAAAATCATAAATAAGTTAATTAACTTTTGATACGTATTTTAAATAAAACACCATTTATCAATTATGTTACAGAAAAAATTTACACCCAAAAGAACTATCTGCAAAGTTACATTCTCTATTCCTGAAGAGTGGGCGGAAAAAGATGTACAGCTTGTTGGCGACTTCAACGAATGGGATAAAAAATCGGACAGTCTTGAGAAAAAAAATGACAAATGGGAAATAACCATGAGACTGAAACCAGAAAACAAATATCGTTTTAAGTACCTGCTCGACGGCGAGGTTTGGGAGAATGATGACGCTGCTGATGAGTACGTTCCAAATGATTTCGGAACTCAAGACAGCGTTGTAGAAGTTGGCAAATAATATTTATGAATGATTCTTTCGATGTAGAGGCATTTAAAAACTCTTTACGAACTTCCTGGATAGGAAGCGAATGCCTCTATTTCGAATCTCTTTCTTCTACAAACAGCTACGCAAAAACCATTGATTCGGATAAACTGGTTCATGGATCTGTTATTATAACAGACGTGCAGCAGCAGGGGAGAGGTCAGTACGAAAAACGTTGGGAATCAGAGCCTTATAAAAATCTTACGTTCACACTTTGCCTGAAACCCGTTTCGGGCGACAGGCTTTCTCTTTTGACGCTTGCATGCGCTCATTCTGTATGCAGGGCTGTGGAACTGCACGCAAATCAGTCACCCGTAATAAAATGGCCGAATGATATATTCCATGAAGGAAAAAAGCTGGGTGGTATTCTCACAGAATGTGTTTTCTCGGGAAGCCGGCCAGACAGGGTCTTAATTGGAATAGGTCTGAATATCAACCAGAAAGTATTTGGTAAGGATCTCGCCGGCAGTGCTGCATCCCTGAATCAAATAGATGGCGGGCCTGTATCAAGAGAAAAAATGCTCAGCGATATTCTGTTGCATATTGAGCAGTCTTACTTAAAATGGCATAAAAGGGATATTGATCTTCAGAGGGCGATTAACCAGAGGCTTATTGGCTATGGTGAGTGGGTACACCTGCTTGTAAACGGGGAGGAGAAATCAGATAGCTACAAATGTTTAGGTGTTGGTGAAGAGGGTGAATTATTGATGTTGAATCAGCTTCTGGATGTGAATACATTTAGGCATGAACAAGTTAGAATCATCCCCGATCAATAAGGCCTTTCTCCGTCAATTTTCCAATCTGCCGGAATCAGGGAAAAACTCAAAATTTATTGCCGGTGTTAGCGGAGGGCCTGATTCTATGGCACTGCTTTATCTGCTAAGCAGACATCAATATAAGCCTGTTGTTGTGCACTGCAATTACGGGCTGAGGGGGAACCAGTCCGACAAAGACCAGGAGATGGTTGAGCAAATATGTATGTTATGGAATCTGGAATGCATATCCGTTCGGCTTCAGTACGACTCTTCTGACGGAGGAAATTTCCAGAATTGGGCAAGAGATGAGAGATACAGAATTTTCAGAGAGTTAAAAAAGGAATTTAATGCACAGTTCATCGTAACGGCTCACCATCAGGATGACCAGTTAGAAACAATATTTCAAAAAATATTACGCGGGTCGGGAATTTCTTCTTTACGGGGAATAGAGCCTCTGAACAATGATCTGTTCAGGCCGCTGCTTGACGTTACCAAAGAGCAAATTCTTGACTTTGTTGAAGAGTATAACGTTCCCTACCGAATAGACGCAAGTAACGAAGAGTCTACCTATGCACGCAATTTTCTAAGAAACAGGTGGTTTCCAATGCTGGAAAAATTTTTCCCGGGCTGGAAAACCAATCTGCTTTCTTTAACTGAAAAGGCACGGGTTCACCAGCATCTGATACAATTTGTATCAGATCATATGCAGTACGATAACAGTTCGTTCAGCCGGAATGCTTTTTTAAACCTGAAAGACCTATTGAAACCTGTTGTGTTTAAATCACTTTTTGACAGAACCTTGCCAAACCAAACAGTTAACAAAGGCTTTCTTGAGGAGATCCAAACAATTGAACGCCTTCAAACCGGGCAGTCTGTGGATATAACCAGCTCGCACATGCTAAGCAGAGACAGAGATCGTTTCTATTTTATTCCCAAAAAAGAATCAAACAGAAACACCGAAGTACTTGAGATAAACGCAAGCGATTTGAAAGATGGTTTGGTTCACAGGTTCGTTCATGCCTCTATTGGTTCACGTCCAAAAAAGTTCGGCACAAATGAACTCATCATCGATGTTGGAAAAGTAATGTTTCCGGTTACGATTCGGGAATGGGAAGATGGCGACTCACTTCGGCCTTTTGGTATGGAAGGATCGCAGCTGGTATCCGATCATTTAACAAATCGCAAGATACCTTCACACAGAAAAAAAGATGCTCTGGTAATGCAATCCTTTGATGGAATGATTGCTGCCGTTATATTCCCACCTGAAAAAGACCGCGGACAACCCGGTACAATTTCTGAGCAGGTACGGGCAGACAACACGACTAATAAAATTATAAAGATCGAAATCATTTATTAAATATGGGGCTATATCAACCGGAATCAATCGATATTAACGGTGACCGATTTACGGTATACTTAACCGACGAACAGATTCAGAAGCGCACGAAGGAGATCGGGGAGGCGCTGAGTCGCGATTTTAAAGATAAACAACCCATATTTATAGGAGTGCTGAATGGTGCTTTCATTTTTTTGGCAGATCTGATGCGCAACGTAAGCATTCCCTGCGAGGTAGACTTCTTAAAACTAAGCAGTTATGGTGATGAAAAAGTGTCGTCGGGCCAGGTCAGGGATTTAAAGGAAATTGATGCCGATATTGAAGACAGGCATATAATTTTTGTGGAGGACATTGTTGATACAGGACTCTCCATGAAATATCTGGTTGATAAAATGTCGGTTTATAAGCCAGCTTCCACAACGATTGTCTCGCTGCTGCATAAGAAAGATGCTACAGAGCATAATGTGGTAATTGATTATACCGGGTTTGAAATTCCCAATCTTTTTGTACTTGGCTACGGACTGGATTATGCACAAATAGGCCGTAACCTTGCTCAGATTTATATTCTTGAAGAGTAAAAGGGTGCTTTAAAAAGTTTAAAAATAGTTAAAATGAAAGTTGCATAGGCATGCAAAAGCTTTCTATATTTGAAGTCTTTCGATCGAAAAAAATCTATCCTGGAGGGATGGCTGAGTGGTCGAAAGCGCTCCCCTGCTAAGGGAGTATACCCCCAACGGGGTATCGAGGGTTCGAATCCCTCTCCCTCCGCTCAAAGGGTGGTTGTTATCAAACAATCGCTCTTTTTTTATGTCTTAGATTCCTTCAAAAGGACTCAAGAAGACGTAAAAGAATTGTAATTTGGGTACACTGCGGGTGCTGTAAAAAAATTCCGGGGACAGTGTATTTTTTCTAAAGGGGATCCGAAAGCGCAGGTACTTTCAGAGAGAATCAGGAAATTATTTCTGAAATTAGTTTAAGCTTATCTACCGTTAACGGTTTTTCTACAAACCGTTCAACAACAGAGAACTCTTTTGCTCTGTTTTGATCGGCCGGATCAATAGATGAGGTAAAGATAAATACCTTTGTGTTTTTGGCTCCCTCCAGTTTCTCCAGCTCTTTCAGAAACTCAAATCCGCCCATTAACGGCATATTCAAATCAAGGAAAATAATCTCCGGAAATGCATCGCCTTTTGCGTTTATATCTTTAAAAAATTCAAGAGCTTCTCTTCCATTTTTAAGAAGCATTGTATTTTCGCAAAAGCCTACGAGAGTTACGATTTTCTTTGCAACAAGAGTAAAAATATTATCGTCATCAATAATGCAAAGGGTATTAATTTTCTTCATATCTCAAAAATATTTTAAATGTAGATCCTTTATCAATTGTACTTTCTACTTCTATACGGCCACCAATGGCCTCTACCTGGTTCTTAGTGATAAATAGTCCGGTAGTGCCGTCTCCATTGCTGTCTTTAAAAGATGTACTGATTCCAAAAATATCGTATTCCTGTCTGTCTAGGTCTATTCCCTGGCCGTTGTCTTCAAAACAGAGCACAACGTATTTGCCCTGTACCAAACAATAGAGTTTTATGAAACTGTCTCTCTCTTCAGAGGCATATTTTATAGCATTTAGCAGCAGGCTGTTAAAAATATTTTCAAGGTACGGGCTAATTCCGTATACCTCGAAACGATCCATAATCATATTTATGATTCGAACATTTTTCTTTGCTGCTGCGGGAGAAACATTGTCTATAGCCTTTTCGAGAATTTCATTTAAATTTAAAACCTCGAGATGGCCTTTTGCAGATGTATTTATCTGCACCACTTCATTGAGCTGACTTATCGTTCCTGAAAGGTTATCTGCAGAGTTTGATAGCAGTTCAATGAGCTCAAGCTCTGCAAGTTCGGGGTACTCATTATAGATGAGGTCAAGAATCATTGAAATATTGGAAGCGTGGGAACGAACGTTGTAGGAGAGAATGTGTGCAAAGTTTTTCAGCCGGTCGTTTTGATCTCCGGAAATCTGGAGCAAAGAGCGCAGTTTCGACTCTTTCTGAATTCGTTTTTTTACATTTACGAGCATATTCGCAAAGATTGTTAAAATTGCGAGCTCCGATTCTGTATAGGTTTTTTTGTGATTTACTGATTCAAATCCCACGAAGCCTATTAGCTGGTCTTCGTTAATCATAGGTACCGTAATCATACTCTGAACATGCTGGGCGGTCAGAATTTTTTTTAGTTCACTCTCTTCGGGTTTTTGAAGCGACTGTACATCATTCAGATAATAGGGGAGTCCCTGTGCATGTTTTTTTGCCAGCAGGCGTATTCGGTCGAGCGATATTTTTTGTAAATTATTTATTTCTGATGGAATACCGGGCGCGCACCATTCATACGTGTTGGTGGTTTGGTCCGACTCAATATAGTAGTCAAATATATATGCCCTGTCTGCACCTACGAACTCAGCCATTTCCTTAAGCGAATCGGCAATGGCATCGTCAACTTTATCGAGATCGATATTTATATATGTAGAAGCAATCTTGATAAGCAGTTGCTGCAGTGCTGTCTGCCTGACGTTATCTCTTTCCATAATCCCCGGTATTAGTGTAGCCTCCGTGCAGATGAAGTGCAGTGGCTATTTATGATCTTTATCCAATAATAACTATAATTTATTCGAGAATCGCTAATGAGTTTAAATTACATTAATAATATTTAATAATAAACACTTTGATGTGCCGGGCAAGTAATAAATAAAAAAGAAAAACTGTTTTTGGAACTGATGTTTGGTTTAAATTTTTTGTTCTGATATTTTGCTTGTCTGAAAAATAAACTCGTAAATCTCATAATCGTCGAATTTTAATCTGTTGAGTACTCACGAACAATCATCTATGGATCAGTCCTCAGATCAGAACCCCGATCAACCCGCACGAAAAGGTGCTTCTGAAAGTAGTTTAGAAGACGATAAGTTTATCATTGATGCCAAGAAAGGAGATCAGAGGGCATATAAAAAAATCATGGAAAAGTATGAGAAACCACTCTTTTTCCATGTCTATAAGATGATTAAAGACCAAAATCAGGTAGAGGATATTGTTCAGGAAGCGTTTATGAAAGCGTTTAAAAATCTGGATTCGTATGATACAAGCTATGCGTTTTCAACCTGGCTCTATCGCATCACAACAAACCATACGATCGACTACCTGAGAAAGAAAAAACTGAAAACCACCTCCATCCATAATCCTGTCAGAACCAGGGAAGGAGAGATGGAGATTGAGATTAGCGGTGAGAGCAGAACAGACCGTGATATCATCCGTAAAGAGAGAAAACAGATCATAAACCACGCCATAAAAAATCTCCCGGAAAAATACAGGGTTGTGATTGAGATGCGCCACCTCGAAGAGTTAAGCTACCAGGAAATATCAGAGGAACTGGATTTGCCCCTGGGCACAGTTAAAGCACATATATTCAGAGCAAGAGAAATGCTCTATAAAGCGTTGATTGACAAAAAAGATAAATTTTAGCCTTCCTCTTTCCGGCGGATTCTGTAAGCATATATAATACTGGACATAGTATGGTATAATGGCTCGCCATTTTACGCATATAATGATAGAAGCGTGTAAAAACGGATTTCTGTTTGTTCAGAACAATCAAATCAAGAATAAAAGAATACAGTAATGAGAAAAAATGCATTTTATCTATTCGCAGTTGTACTTTCAGGTTTAATGATTGGCCTTACATCTTGTGGTGACGATTCCAGTTCAGGTGTAGATACTGCCGATTGCAGCTCACTCAGCATTCCAACAGATCTGGCACCCGCTCAGGTAAGTACTGAGTATTTTAATAATCAAAACGTACCAACGGGCGAAGAGTACGAAAACTATCAGATGGTAAAATCTTTTGCGCTATCCGCCAGTAATTTTTCCATGGGATTTTCATCATTCAATATAATTACCGGCTACCTCTCAACTTTACAGCTTTTAGGGATAGAACCCGAAGTAGAAAACGGGAACTGTGTGTGGGAATTTGACCCGAGTCAGTTTGACCCGGAAGCAAACGATGTTACTGTAAGGATTATAGGATCTCAATCCGGCGGCAGAACCAATTGGAAGTTCAATATAACCGGTGATGTTGGTGACGAAGATGTCGATGATTTTACGTTACTGGACGGCTTTACTTCCGATGGTGGCAGCAGCGGCGAGTGGAGAGGGTACGATCCTGAGAATCCCGGGAACCCAGTATACGTCTACACCTGGAGTATTGAGAGCGAACAGGTTTTTCAGCTTGATCTTGAAATTGAGAGCGGTGACCAGGGTTTTGTCACTTATGAGCGCGATGGCGCTGAGAGTAACAACATGACCTTTAACAATGGTGATACGGTGATATCTATTTTCTGGAACGAAGAAGATGACTCCGGATGGTATGAAGAACAGGGAGAAGATCGCAAATGCTATGCTGATTTTGAAAATACAACCTGCTGATAGTATTTTTTAATGAGTTAAGAAAAACCCCGAAGTTTATTTTCCATTCGCTGGAAGCTTTTTATGGTTTGGCTTTCCGAGAAATTTGAAGCCTGCGGCAACCGCCGCGGGCTTTTTTTTTGAAAAATATTCCATTGGCAAATAACCGGCTTATCTTCTTTGCTGCGGCCCGTAAAATACCGTTGTATTGTGCTCTTCAAGCCCTGTTAATGATCCATAAAGGCATTTTCCGGAAGAAATTTAAAAGTGTTATACAAAAAAATGATGCCTGTTCAGAGATTTGTATATTTGAACATAATTCAAAAACATATCCAGAATCAAATCCCTGATGATTCATTCGATGGCTTTAAAATACCTCCTCACTTTTCTGACTCTACTTGCCACTTTTTCCTCCTGTTTGAAACCCGGTCAACCCGGAGGGATTCAGGGACCGATCGTGATCGCAGAAAATACAGCAGGAGAGAAAGGCCAATTTACAGGCGACAGATACGGAAGTGTGCTCGGGGTAGTTGAATGGGAAGGTTCGGTTCGGGTATACTATCAAAACAGGGGGCAGAACCGCGCCGAATTTTCTGAAAGCCGTGACTTAATAAACTGGACCAGGCCAGAACCCATTGAAATGAAAATGGATATGTTTCTATTTGAAGATGGTGATCAAATTCGCTGCTACCGTGACGATGGCGAAGGTGACCTGGTGATGTATAGTGAATTTCAACCTGCTGAAGGGTGCCGGAAAAGAGATCTCACGGCGTACAACTGGAAGCTCGACGGACAGGTAAGCATGAATGTTATTAACGGGAAGTACATCAGCACCGGTAGAGTAAGAGGCACACGATCAAAAAAAGAGGGAGGCTGGGGAAAGGATTTTCCTCCATATCCAACAGTTGAAAACTATTCTGAAGTTGAGAAAGCTTTTGAACCGTTCTCATACTACAATGCAGAAGATTTTCTGAAAGACAGGAGAGGTATTTCAATTCATGAATCTGACAATGGGGTGGATTGGGAGAGCCGTATCCTGGCAGATCCGGCAGACTTTGATATTCAGGGTTTCAGAGGATGGAAAAATGAGGACGCCAGTGGCATTGCCGATTTTTACTCCAGTACGCTTGTAGATGAAGAGAGATTATTAATTAAAGTGTACTGGAAAGAGAAGGACAGGCTCATTGACCGAAGTGACTACAGTGAACAGTTCAGAGACAATGTACGCAGGCGGTATCGGTTTACGGGCGAAACTACCATTATCCCGGGACTAATTGTTGACGGCAAGCTGAGGATTGCAACCACCGAATCGGTAATATCGCTTGATCGTTTTAAAAGAGTTGTTTCGGATGAAGTGCATTGGGCAACCGCACCCGAAAGGGAAGAGGTGGGACAGTTTTCGCAGGCTAATCGCGTGCTGGAAAAAGGAGGTTATGTATATATTTTTTTTCAGTACCGGGATGATGTTCACTACGAATTTCATGAATCCATGCACTATTCCGGTATTTTTGTACAAAAAATGAAAAAAGCAGACTTTGATTCTCTTTTTGAACGGACTTTGTGATTGTAACAGATCAAAAAAAAAGCCGGACAAGTTTAATTGCCCGGCTTTGATGAATATGATCGGAAATTCTAAGTATATATTTTTTAGTGAACGTGGTGCCCGTGGGCATCCGCTTCACTTGCCGAATGCCAGTCGAACTGCTCGGAATATCCTTCTCGCTCCCACCAGAATGGGATACGATCTTTTGGGTGATTTCCGATCTCATTCATTGTAGAAGCATCATATAAACGGCCGTTAAGCATGGTATATACTACGTTTTCAGTATCGTAGATGTCTTCTAGCGGGTTTCCGTCAATCACAATCAAATCAGCCAGTTTTCCTTCTTCGAGTGAGCCGATATGGTTGCCCAAACCTATGTAGTTGGCTCCGTTAATCGTGGCTACTTTCAATGCGTCATGATTGCTCATGCCACCCTGAGTAAACATCCAAGTTTCCCAGTGGGCTGCCAGGCCCTGTAGCTGGCCATGAGCGCCAATGTTCACGGTTACACCCAGATCGTGCAGGTCTTTGGCTGCAGCGGCGCTTTTAAAGTGACCGGCTTCATATTCCTCTTCCGGTACCATTGTTCTGTGGCGCGAGCGTGAATCAACAACACCCCTGGGTGTGAAGGTCAGCAGTCTCTCTTTTTCCCATACGTTTGTATGCTGATACCAGTAGTACTCCCCGCTCATGCTTCCGTAGTTTACTACGAGAGTCGGAGTGTAACCAACATCAGAAGAGCCCCAAAGAGTAAGCACATCGTTGTAGAGCGGATAGATCGGCACGTTGTGTTCTATTCCGGTGTGTCCGTCTAAAATCATGCTCATATTATGGGTGAACGTAGAGCCGCCCTCAGGCACAACATTTACGCCCAGTTCGCGGGCAGCTTCCAGGATTTGCTGGCGCTGATCCCGCCTTGGCTGATTATAGCTTTTAACAGAGGTGGCACCAAATGCCTGGGTTCTCAATACAGCAGATCGGGCATCATCAAGGTTGTTTACAACCGTTTTCTGAATGTTTTCGGCTCCGTAGAGAATTCTCCCGGTTGAGTAAATTCTTGGACCAATCATGTTTCCTGCACGCACCATTTCAGACTGGGAAAAGATCATTTCCGTGTTGGAGGACGGGTCGTGCGCTGTTGTGACTCCATATCCCAGATTTGCAAAATATTCCCACTGCTGATTGGGGCTCAGCCCTTCACGGAAATTGCCAATGTGTGCGTGTGCATCTACAAGTCCGGGCATGATGGTATGCCCCGATGCATCCACAACATATGCGTTTTCGGGTATGGAGACCTCTTCCTCACTTCCAACACTCTCGATGCGGTTATCCCGTACAAAAATGGTTCCTTCTTCAATAACTTCTTCACCATTCATAGTGATGATTCGGGCGTTCACAAATGCGGTAACTCCGGAGGGAATATCTGTCTCTAATTCCAGCCCGATGGAAATTCCCTCAGAATCGCCTAGCGGGAGCTCTTCAGTACTTTGCCCATTCAGAAACTCAAAAGCTGTATCCAGATTTACCGAGTAGTACTTTTCGCCAAGTGTCCACCGAAGTTCATTTCCATCGTTGGTCCAGTGAAGATTGTAGCCTGCATCTCTTGCAACGTGGGTTACGGGGATGGCCTTTGTTCCGGAGCTCAAATCAATGTCTGACCCCACTTGTGGCATGGGAGCGATATACACCTTGTAAAGCTCCGTAAACGCAACCCACTTGTTGTCGGGGCTGGGCGTGAAGTTGATCGCATACTCAGAACGAAAGTGCTGCTCTTCATCCTGGCCGTTCAGGTCCACACTGCGGAAATTGGTTCCCGCCTGGTAAAAAATTCGATCGCCCGCAGCATTAAACATTGGGTTGCTACCGCCGTCGGCAATTTTGTTGGTTTCGCCTCCATCAACCGTCATAGTAAAAATACCGGGGTTTTGCGTGTAGGCGTGGCCCTGGTGATTGTTCCCTGATTCCCGGCGAAAAACAAGGGTTTGACCGTCAGGTGAAAACGAAGGCTGGCGATAAATACCTTTCTCAGCAGTAATTTTTACAGGAGCCGCATTTCTTTCATTGATGCTCAGCGTTTTGATGGCACCCAGTTCATCATCACTCCAGGTTACATAGGCAAGTGTGTTTCCATCGGGCGAAAATGCGGGTTCAAACTCCAGGTTTTCTTCAGCTGTTAACCTTTCGGGGGTTCCATTTGGCAGATCTTTTGTCCAGAGGTAGCCTGCTGCGTTAAAAACGAGCGTACTGCCATCGGGCGAGGTAACCGCATGGCGGATGGCTTTCGCGGTGAATGTGTCGGGTGCGGGATCAAACTCAAATTTCACAACATCGGCAAGCTGATGGCGAACCTGCGCCGTAAACGGAATCTCTTCAGCTTCCAGCGTTTCAACGTTAAGCTTATGAATTCCGCCCTGTGCCCAGAAAACGAGGTAAGATCCGTCGGGCGTCCAGTTTAAGTTGGTATAGGGGCCAAATATTGCCCATGCCTGCTGCTGGTCGTTACTCATTTTGTCAAATACAGGCTTTTCAATGCCTGTTTCGAGATCGCGGATGTAGAGTACCGATTTGGTGCGTACGCGCTTCACAAAGGCAAGCCGGGAGCCGTCGGGCGAAATGGTGGGGGATATGGCACCGCCCGGACCGCCTGTAATTCGCTCGATATCTCCCTCTTCACGGTCGTATCGGTTAATTACATAAATCTGGCTGTTGGGATCTTTGTTGTATTGAAAGAATCCGCCGGGGTATACATCCTGGCTGTAGTAAACATACCGGCCATCGGGAGAAACAAACGGCTGGCCCACATCCTGCTGATCATTTGGGCGCTCCGTCAACTGAATTCCAGAACCTCCGGTAATGTGATACATCCAGATTTCTCCGGCTCCCAGAGACCGGCCGGAGGTAAAGTGCTTTCTTGCAACAAGGTAGTTGCCATCGGGCGTCCAAAAGGCATTATTCAGCAGCCTGAAGCTCTCACTTGTCACCTGGCGGGCATCTGAACCGTCGCGGTTCATCACCCAGATATTATCGCCGCCGCCGGCATCACTTGTAAATGAAATTTTTGTTCCATCAGGGCTAAAACGAGGCTGCACTTCGTAGGCCAGGCTCTCCCTAAGCACGGTTGCATCACCACCATCGATGGGCATAATGTAGATGTTGCCCAGCAGGTCGAACACGATCTCCTCTCCATCCGGACTCACGTCAAGATTCATCCATGTGCCTTCGGATGTTTCAAATTCAAGATTTTTATAGTCGGCACGGTGTTCAGTTACGTCCCATTTCTCGTTATCCTGAGCAAACAAACTCGTTGCAAGAAATAGGGTTACAAAGATCATCAATAAAATTTTCATACAATAATTGAATTAAAGAAGGGATATGTCGGCTGAATAGTACTAAAACTTGTCGAAAAATTGCGGTTGAGATTTGTAACAAGTTTTAAAACAGATTGGCAGTATTCATCAAATGAACTTCAAAAAGATTAGATATTCCGGAATTTTAGTTTCGTTTTTGAATGCTCAAATTACGCTTTTGACGGTACATATTTAATGGCTAAAAAAATCACTGTTAAAAAATATGCTACATACAGGCTTACATTTAAAATCAAGATCTGAATCATGTTCGGAGTTAATATTGTGCTGTCTGAAGGCTCGGTAAAATATGTTAAAGCATATAATAACAGTAGAAAGGAGATCAGTAGAAAAACTCCAACCGTAAAGCAAATCCACATATGTGTTCTTAAATTTTTCATATCCACGACGATATCAATAGTTACTCTTTATCCGTTTTATCCTGAATATCGGTCAGTTTTTTTAAGGCACGCTGATTCAAATTCTCAAAGATTTCTGATGTAATATCTCCAACGGTATATTTCATTCGGAGCCAGACGACATAGGTTGCCATCACGTCTTCGTAGCAGTAGTGGTCGATCTCCTGAAGCTTGCCCTCGCGATACATGGCGAGAACTTCGTTGCCTTCTGCGGTCTGTTTAAATGGCACGTCAATTAGGTAGCCGAGATGTTTGAGTTTTGGGTAGGAGCTGGCGCCGTAGTTACTGAACTCGTCCATCAAATCTGTGTTCACCTTACTGAACCGATAGCGGATATCGTAATGATTTAGCCTGAGCGGCATTTGCAGGTTGTATTTCATCGCGCGATAGGTGAGCAGAGGCAGGTCAAAACCGCGGCCATTGTGGTGGATGAGGCCAAAATCTTTATAGGTTGAGAGCGTGTCAAAAAGCTGTTTTAACCCCTCCGTTTCATCATCCCCGTGCCAGCTCTCTTTTTTTAAGGGCTTGCCGGTGTTTTCAATCCAAAGGCCCACCCAGGATATCATCTGATGGTACATGGGCGGCAGAAATCCTGAATTGTTTCTGGTGAGCTCCTCACTGGCAATCACAAGCAGCTTGTCTTCATCGGGCTCATCCGTGTTCAGAACCCTTCGGAGAAATTCGAAATCGGGTATGGTTTCTACATCAAATACAAACAGCATAATATTTATAGTTGGTTAACAAAATTGTTTGATGGCGTAAAAGTTTAAGTATTATAATATTTTCCGGTCCATTATTCTCTCTCACCCGCAATATTTTGAAGAAATTTGGTTTTAAAAACAGATGGTTTAAGCTGCATACCGAGTAAATACATGGTTTTTGTGATTGCTGCTTCAATCGTCATTTCCCCGCATGAAATTCCCCCTAAATCGCGAACAGCACGTCCGCCGGCGTACTGATTCAGGTCTACTGCATCATACGCCGCCTGCGATGTAACCAGGATATGACAGCTGTTTCTTTTACATTTTTCGATGAAAGGAATGAGGCTGTTTTCCCCTTTTATTGGAAAGTTACCTATTCCAAACGCTTCAAAAATAATGGCTTTGGTTCTTTTAAGATCAATACAGTCGAGCAGTTCAGGGTTGAGCCCCGGATACAGTTTTATGAGATGAATGGAGTTATCAAATACCGGCCGACAGGAAAGTTCGCCCCGGTTTTCGCGGTTCACATAATCAGAAAACTTAATGTTGATTCCGATATTAGCAAGTGGCGGATAATTCGGGGACGAGAAAGCGTCAAAATCGCCAATGCTCATTTTAGTGCTTCGGTTTCCCCGGTAAAGATGGTCGTTAAAGCAGATGGCAACTTCGTGAATGGGATGTGTGGCAAGCTCCACAGCATTTACAACGTTGCGTTTTGCATCGCTGCGAATGTTGCTCATTGGAACCTGGCTGCCCGTAAAGATAATCGGCTTTTGTATATGTTGCAGCGCAAAAGAGAGGGCAGAGGCTGTGTACGCCATTGTATCGGTTCCGTGCAGAACTACGAAACCGTCGTATTGATCCATATGGCTGTAGACCACTTCGGAGAGGGTTTTCCAGTGGTGCCTGTTTAGCTCGGATGAATCCTCGGAAAAAACACTTTGCACATCAATTTCGGCGATCTGTAGGAGCTCGGGCATCTGTTTGTAGAGAACAGACCTCCACATTTCGGGATCCAGATGTGCTTCCTGCTCGCGCAGCTGCATGGCTATTGTGCCGCCGGTTTGTAGAAGTAAGATTTTTTTCATGTATTGAAAGCTGAAATCAGACCATTTTATGCGAAAAAGATCTTTTTAATGAAAAATAATTTATGATTTTATTTCGCGGTTTTTCATTTTAAGATAACTGATGTCAATATAATCAAGCCATTGCTGAATGGTAACCGTTTATATCACTCTGAAGTACCGCCGGATCGATCAGCCCAACAGAGAAAATAGAGGATTTTCTGTCTCTGTTTTTAGTCTTTTCCCCTATGGTATTTCTGAATCAATATTTACAAAATGCGGACTGCAGAAAGTAAACTGCTTTTTAAAGGCGGGGCGGAATGCAATTATTACGTTAAAAAAGAAGAAAAATAACGAGGAGTTGTAATGAAAGTATATGAGTCGAGCAGAATAAGAAATATTGCGCTTTTGGGGCACACAGGTTCGGGTAAAACCACACTGGCCGAAACCATGATTTTTGAGTCTGGCACATCCAATAAAAGAGGATCAGTTCTGGGCAAGAATACATTGTCTGACTATCATGAGATTGAAAAAGAGAAAGAAAAATCAGTTTTTGGCACCCTGCTTAATCTCGACTGGAGGGGAACAAAAATTAATATACTGGACACCCCCGGCTCCAGCGATTTCTGGGGGCAGGTTTCCGAATCGCTCTATGTTGCCGATACAGCGGTGTTTGTGCTGAACAGTGAAGCCGGAGTTGAAGTGGGTACTGAAGCATTCTGGAAGGCGGCAGAGGATGAGAATATACCATCACTGCTCGTTGTTAATAAACTCGACAGTTCAAAATCAGACTTTCAGAAAACCGTGGATATGGCAAGGGAACGGTTTGGCAGGCAGGTGGTAGTTGTACAGTATCCGTACAGCGAAGGTGAGGATTTTCATGCAATTATTGATGTGTTAAAAATGAAAATGTATGAATTCCCGGAAAATGGCGGCCGGCCCGATAAGCTGCCAATTCCTGAGTCGCATAAAGCACAGGCAGAACTGTTGCATAACGAATTGGTCGAAACCATCGCTGAAAATGATGAAACCCTGCTCGACCTGTATTTTGAAAATGGAGAACTGGATGAGTACCAAATGCGCGACGGACTGCAGACGAGCCTGCTGAATCGCGATATCTTTCCGCTTTTTTGTACCTGCGCTTCAAAAAATATGGGTACAGGCCGTATGCTGGGGTTTCTTGGCAACGTAGGTACCTCGCCGCTTGAACGTGAAATGACCAGGAAAGATGGAAAGCCCCACAAAATTTCGAATGAAGAATCTCCCTCTTTCTTTGCTTTTAAGACCACATCGGAAACACATGTTGGAGATCTTACCTTCTTAAAAGTTACCGGAGGAAGAATCTCTCATGGCATGGATATGGTGAACGCCCGCACGGGCGACAGCCTGAGAGTTGGCTCTCTGTTCATTAGCCAGGGATACAAGAGGATCGAAGTTCCCGAGGTTGCCGCAGGCGACCTCGCTGTGGCTGTAAAGCTAAAAGATGTGAATACCGGAGATACGATCGCCGAAAAAGGTAATGAAATTGAGTTTGTGCCTATCGAGTATCCGAAAACCACAATCAGGGCAGCAATTAAGCTAAAAAGAGAGGGAGATGAAGATAAACTGGGTACATCTCTCAATCAGCTCCAGAAAGAAGATCCTTCTATTTCGATTGAACACAGCCAGGAGCTGCAGCAGACCATTGTGCACGGGCTTGGTGAAGAACATTTAAATATGGTGCTTTATCAGCTTAAAGAGCGTTTTCAGCTTGAGGTTGAATACGTAAAACCACGAATACCCTACCGCGAAACGATCACAAAAAGGGTTGAAACCCACTACAAACACAAAAAACAGAGTGGAGGTGCGGGGCAGTTTGCAGAGGTGTACCTTTCCATTGAACCATGGGAAGATGGAATGCCTGAACGTGATGACCTGAACGTGCGAAATGTTGAAAAAATTGAGCTCGACTGGGGAGGCACACTCGTGTTTCAAAACTGCATAGTGGGAGGCGTTATTGATAACCGCTTCCTCCCGGCCATATTAAAGGGCGTTATGGAAAAAATGTCGAACGGACCGCTGAGCGGATGCCGTGCCCGTGATATTCGAGTTTCAGTGTACGATGGGTCTATGCACTCGGTTGATTCGAATGAGGCTGCCTTTAAAACCGCCGGACTTATGGCATTTAAAGACGGCTTTTTAAGAGCCGCACCGCAGCTTCTTGAGCCGCTTTACGAAATTGAGGTAACGCTGCCGGCCGATTACATGGGAGACGTCCTGAGCGATCTTAGTTCCCGCAGAGGACAAATTCTGGGAATGGACTCTGAAGGATCTATCCAGAAAATAAAAGCCATTGTGCCGCTCGAGGAGCTGGATCACTATACTACCCGCCTGAAATCGATGACACAAGGCAGTGCGTCCTATTCAAGAACGTTTCATGACTACGGCCAGGTGCCTCATAATATTCAGGAAAAGGTAATTTCTGAGACACTGGCTGCTGAAAATTCCTGAGTAGAAATTAGCTCCACATTTAAAATATAATCCAACCCTGCGGCATTCCGGCCGCGGGGATTTTTTTTTGAATGAACCATTGAGGTTGGGTATAAACTTTAGCTATCTGAGAAATTATATTTTTCAGAAAATCGGCTATCATTCTGATTTAAATATTGATTACAATAAGTTTATGGTACAGGGGCAAACAATGCCTATATTGTTTCTGGCTTTAAATGGGTACGAAAAAAATTATACACAGGGGTGGTCATCTCCAACGAATGATTATCCCAAAACAATCTGGCCTCTTTTACGTAACGAAGAGCGATTGATTTTAATCACATCAATAAAAAGAATACAAACTACATATGGCAGAAATTAAAAATCCATTTGAGGGCGCAAATATTGAAATACCGCCCCAGATAAAAAACCTGCTTGGAAATGTTAAGGGTATAGCAATAGCAATTGCAGCATTTATTTTGGTCTTTGCCTCTTTCTACACCGTTGAACCAGAAGAGGTTGGCATAGTTCAAAGATTTGGGGAATACCAGCGAACGGCGGAACCAGGCCTGAACTTTAAAATTCCGTTTGTGGAAACCACCCGTATAGTGCCTGTAGAACGGCAGCTTAAACAAGAATTTGGCTACCGAACGGTTGAATCAGGTGTTCAGACAACCTATACCAAAGCCGGTTATGTTGACGAATCCCTGATGCTTACCGGGGATTTAAATCTTGCAGACGTAGAGTGGGTTGTACAATATCGTATCGCCGAGCCGTATAATTACCTGTTTAAAATCAGAAATCCGGAAAAAACATTGCGCGATATGTCGGAAGCAGCCATGAGAGAGGTTGTGGGTAACAGAACGGTAAATGAAGTGCTTACCATTGGCCGCGCATCCGTTGCGGCCCGGGTTCAGGAAATTCTTCAGGAACTCAATGCTGAATATGAGTCGGGCATTCAGATCGAACAAGTGGTGCTTCAGGATATAAATCCCCCGGATCCGGTTAAGCCCTCTTTTAATGCTGTTAATGAAGCACAACAGCAAAGAGAAACATTGATTAATCAGGCTGAATCGGATTACAATCGCGTTATTCCGCGAGCCCGCGGTGAGGCCGAACAAACCATACAGCAGGCAGAAGGTTATGCCATCAACAGAACAAATACCGCTGAAGGGGAAGTAGCTGCATTTGTACAGCTGCACCAGGAGTACTCACTCGCACCGGAGATTACCAAAAAGCGTATCTATTTCGAAACTCTTCAGGAACTGTTTCCAACAATCGGTACCAAAGTGATTACCGATCAGGATGGGGCTAACGTACTTCCTCTGCTGCAGATGCAGATGGATGGAGTTCGAAATGTTAGCAATCAGAATAACAGTAACAGCAATAATTAACAGGCAGAACCATGGATAAGAAATTTGGAATATTATTAGTTGTACTGGCTCTGCTTGCGATATTGCTGACTAACAGTTTTTACACCGTCGATGAAACAGAGCAGGTGATTATTACGCAGTTTGGAGCTCCTGTTGGAGCTGCCATTACGGAACCCGGATTAAAAATGAAGATACCCTTTATCCAGAAAGTGAATCGCTTTGACAAGCGGTTTCTTGAATGGGACGGCGACCAGAATCAGGTTCCCACGAAGGACAAAAAATTCATTTTTGTAGATACATACGCTCGCTGGCAAATTACCGATCCGCTTCAGTTTTTCCGCCGGCTGCGCGATGAGCGCGGTGCGCAATCCAGGCTGGACGATATATTAGACGGGGAAACCAGAAATGCTGTGGCATCGCACGATCTTGTTGAGATTGTTCGGACGTCAAACCGGGAGCCAGATTTGGAAGCCGACATATTTGAGGCGATTGAGGATTCACTGGAAACCATTGAGGTGGGGCGAAGTGCCATACAGGATATCGTGCTGGAACTGGCCAACGAGAGGGCTTCCGATCTTGGAATTGCTGTACTTGATTTTCGTTTCAAGAGAATTAACTATGTTGAAGAGGTTCGTATAACGGTATATGACCGTATGATTAGCGAAAGAAACAAAATTGCTGATCTGTTTCGGTCCGAGGGACAGGGGGAGGCTTCCCGGATTGAGGGTGAAAAAGAGCGTGAACTTCTCGAAATTCAGTCAATTGCTTTTCGTGAGGCGCGCGAAATAAGGGGGCGTGGTGACGCCGAAGCCGCTGCCATTTATAACGAAGCCTACAACCGTAACGCTTCAACCAGGGAATTTTACGAATTTATGAAGGCGATGGAAGCGTACGAAACCGCTTTTGATGGTGAAACATCCGTGTTTTTATCAACAGACAGTGACTTCTTCAAATACCTGAAATCGATTGATTAAAGGATCTTTAAAAAATAAGGTGAATTTATCGCTTAGGCGTGGTAGCCATCAGAAATGAAAAGTCTTTTGCGGGGAAAGGTTTCTTTTGATAGAGAAATCCTTCTCCGTATTCAAATCCACCCAAGTGCCCCATCTGTTTGGCCCTTGCTCTCAGTGCTTCAAAAAAAGAGGGGTCGGAAATATATGTTTCGGGTTCCTCTCCCGGATCGGCTACATTAAACTGCGAAGAGAAGGCCTGGATGGCTTTTTCTTTGATGCTAATGGTATCGGTAATATCAAAAATAAAGTCGGGTTCAAAAGGAGTATCCTGCATATAGTGGAGAACGTGAGCCGGCCTGTGGGGATTCTGGGGATGCCGGTTATCACCCTGGGTCTCTATTTTTACCAGGCCGCTATAAAAGATGGCATCCGTCAATAGTTTGGTTGCATGGCCGTGATCGGGGTGCCTGTCTTCCGGAGCTGTGATAATACAGATATGCGGCCGGTATGTACGAATGGATTGAATGATCGGCAACTGATTTTCACGACTATTAGCCAGCTCTGTATCGGGCAGTCCAAGATTGTCTCTTACGGACAGACCAATAACTTCAGCGGCTTGTTGTGCTTCCTTTAAACGTAGTTTCGGGTTCCCTCTCGATCCCATCTCTCCTCTGGTAAGGTCTACCACACCCACTGCGAGTCCCTGTTCTGCAAGGGCAGCAAGAGTTCCGGCACAGCTTAATTCTGTATCATCGGGGTGAGCGGCAAAAGCAAGCACATCTAATTTCATCATAAAAATATTCTCTATTTTATTAAATATCTGCAACGAAAATACGGATTCTTCGTATGGTTTCAAGATAGCCCGTGAAACTAAAGCGCGAAACTAAAGAAAGGGATGTAGTGAATCTCTTCGATTGGAAGTTTTTACAGGATTAAATTTATTTGATGTTCAGAAATATATTATGAAACGATTTTGGATCAGTCTTACAGAGGGAACAAAAATTGCCTTATCTGCAATTTGGACAAATAAAACGCGGGCTATTCTCACCACCACCTGTATTGTTATAGGCATCGTTTCGGTAACGGCTATGAATACGATTTCTGACGGTATCGATCGATCGTTCGAAGAGAGCATGGATATGCTGGGCAGAAATGTGGTATTTGTAGAGAAATGGCCATGGGGATTTGGCGGAGAGTATAAATGGTGGGAATACAGGAACAGGCGGGAAATGCAGCTGGATTATGTTGAAGATCTGAATGAGCTGGTTCCATCAGCCACTAATGTAGCTGCTTCGGCTTCGCGCAGAACAACGCTGCGATACCAGGACCGGGATATTGAAAATGTACAGGTAACCGGCGGTACAGCCACTCATTTTGAAACTGCAGGTTTAAATATTGAGGAGGGGCGTGCGTTTAGTGATGCAGACGTGCACAGAGTAGCAAGAGTAGTTGTTCTGGGGGCAAATGTGGCAGAGTCACTTTTCCCCATGGAAGATCCGCTTATGAAACAAGTACGCATTATGGGGCAGCGCTTTACAGTAATTGGTTTGCTCGAAAAACAGGGTAATTTTCTTGGAATGGAAGATACCGATAACAAGGTAGTGATTCCAATTTCTGCTTATGGCAGTATGTACGATTTGCGATGGGGAATTCAGCTTGCCGTTCAGTTTGCATCGGAAGAGGCCATGGAAAACGGAGAGTATGAAGTGATTGGAGCCATGAGGCAAATTCGCCAGCTCGACCCGATGGATGATCAGGATTTTGCCATTAATAAAGCGGCTCTTTTTGAACAGGAATTTCAGAGCATGAAATTAGCCATATACGGGATTGGTATTTTCCTAACCGGCCTGGCACTTTTTGTTGGAGGTATTGGCGTAATGAATATCATGTATGTATCTGTAAAAGAGAGGACAAAAGAGATCGGAATTAGAAAAGCAGTCGGTGCAAAGTCGTGGGAAATTTTACTTCAGTTTTTAATGGAGGCCACCATCATAAGCCTGATCGGCGGAATTGTAGGTGTTCTTCTGTCCGTTGGAATTACAGAAATTATTAACCAGTTTTTTGTTGCGTACCTGAACTGGGGTACCGTTCTGCAGGCCATTCTGATATGCGCATTTATAGGTATTTTGTTTGGCTACCTGCCGTCCAGTAAAGCTGCAAAATCTGACCCTATTGAATCACTGAGATACGACTAAGATTATGAATATTATTGAAGTTTTCCGTCAGTCAATCGATTCATTAAAAGCAAATAAATTGCGCTCATCTCTAACGTTGTTAGCTATCTCCGTTGGCGTGTTTGCTATCATCAGTGCCAATACAGCTGTTCTGGTTTTGGATACGTACTTTAAGGATACCCTTAGCCTGATGGGTGGTGACGTGATTACCGTCCAGAAATTTCCGGCTATCAGGATGGGGAATGAGGATTGGGAAAAATTCAGAAACAGAGATGATATAACCCTCGATCAGATGGAGCGTTTAAAGGAACTTTCACAAACCTCTGAAGGGGTTGGGCCGAATAATAGTTACAGAACAACCCGGGTAGCATTCGAAGAAGAGGAAACAGAACCAAATATCAGTATACAGGGAGGAAATGAGCATTACCTCACCAATAATGCTTACGAAATTGCAGCGGGAAGAAATATGACCCAGGAAGATATTGACTATGCCCGTTCGGTTGCAATTATTGGAGCAGATGTTGAGGAAGCACTGTTTGAACAACAAAGTTCGCTTGGTAAGATTATTCGAGTTGAAGGCCGCCCATATACTGTGATTGGGGTTACAGAGGCCAAAGGAAATGTATTTGGACAGACTCTGGATCGTTTTGTGGTGATTCCTTATACACACCTTGCCGGTATATATGGCAGAAATCAGAATATTGGTATACAGCTGCGCGCAGGCTCCATTGATAACGTATCGGCTACTATTGATGAGCTGACAGGGATTTTAAGGGCTATCAGAAAGGTCGACCCTATGGATGAAAACGATTTTGAGATTGCGACAAACGAATCTCTGGGCAGTGCTTTCGATTCGTTTACCGGCGTTCTGTATACAATTGGATTTGTGATAGGAGGTATTGTGCTTTTGGGAGCCGGGATTGGTGTAATGAATATCATGCTTGTATCCGTAAACGAACGCACACGGGAAATCGGAGTAAGAAAAGCGGTTGGTGCAACCAGGAAAGCGATTGTCTCACAATTTTTGATGGAGTCTATAGCCATATGCCAGATAGGGGGCGTTATTGGAATAATTCTGGGTGCAGGCCTTGGAAATGGTGCGGCAATATGGCTCGAATCCAGTATTGTCATCCCCTGGAGCTCAGCTATTGGTGGTGTGATTGGTATGACAGTAATAGGAGTACTTTTCGGAGTGTACCCCGCATTTAAAGCAGCCCGCCTCGATCCAATCGAAAGCCTTCGTTACGAATAGTCCTTTCCATGGTAATAAATATGGATAAATGATATCAGTAATCTGAATAAGACTACTATTTCTCATATTTTGTTTATCATTGTCGAACAAGATGTTATTTTAGGTGTTGTTGAATATCCTCAAACAATTATCTTAAAAAAATGGACGAAAGTATTATCAACGATTTAAACGAAGAGCTGGAAGAAGCTATTGGACAGGGAAGTTCGGTATTACAGGACGCAGAACTTGAAGAGAAACTAAACGAGCTTAAAACTGAAACCGAGCTATTAATTCGCAAGCACCCCATTAGCAGCGTAATTGCCGGCGTGGCTGTTGGCTTTTTAATTGGTAAATTATTCCGATAATTACTGCCTATGTCTGAAGAAGAGCAGGGAATGGATCACACAAAAAATCTCAGGAAAGATCTGCGTGAGTATGTTGAAAAACGGGCAGAGCTTTTTCGTTTAACCATTCTGGAAGAGGTTTCTCAGATTGTTGCACAGGGGGTGCAGCGTGTGGCCGGATTACTGTTGCTTGCAGGTGCTGTCTTTTTTGCATGGTTTGCATTTGCATTTTTATTAAGCGAATGGTTAAACAGCATGAGCGCGGGTTTTGCACTATCATCGCTTCCCCTGTTTATAATTGCCTTTCTTTTTATCAATACAAAATCAAAGAAAATGACTGAAAGGATTCAGGCCAGTATAATTGAACGTGCTTTGCGTTCCATGGAAAGAAAATCAGCTAACGGTCAGGAAAAACAGGCCGACGATGAGTAAGGAAAAATTATCAATGTCCGACTTTAGAAAAAGAAAAACCAGACTTCAGGATGATCTTGAACTTCTCGAGGGAAGTTTTGAGAACCGGTTCAAAAAAGCTAAAAATAACGTGCTGGGTTCTTTTAAGCCTTTAGAAACGATCAAAAAGAGGCCCTTTCAGGCGTTGGCACTATCTGTAGCTGCTGGTCTTGTTATCGGTTTGTCGGGAAAGAAAAAAAGAAAAAAGAGAACGTCATCAGAAACAGTATCCGAAAATTATTCATCAGGCTCTCCGGGATTTACCTCAATGTTATTAGATGAAGTGAAGCGAATTGCTGCTCAGCGCGCAGCATCCTATATCTCAGAAATGATGGATCAAAAATTATCCAATAAATAACCCGTCTATATTCCCGGGCTTGTTTTGTTCTGATGGCTCTTTCGGCAGACCCGTATCAACTACACCGGGCCGGATTCCAACAGTCTGTTGGCCCTGGGATTCCATAACACGGTTGATATAGCCTGAGTTCGATTGTTAAATTTTGAACGTACAAGTTCCCCTTATTAGAGTCTGTGAGAAAATAAATATTCAAGCACATAAAACACTTCTTTTATTTGGCCACGAAGTCACGAGGACCCGAAGGTTCACGAAGGATATCATTATGATTTCGTTTCACTTCGTGTACCCTGGTGGCTTTGCGCCTTTCCATATGGATCTGCCCAAGGCATCCCCATGGGGCCTTCGGGGCGTGGTAAAAAATAATTCGGTATTTTTTTTAAAGTATTTCCCACAGCCTCATTAGTGGAGACTTCTTATTTAGATAATAAAAAATATTATTAATCGAACTCAGGTATATAAGTTACATTGCAAACACAACGTATCAGCTTCTTTATCCAGTGGGAAATAGTGGCAGGTGCTAAATGGGATATCATCCAGTAAATATCAATTACCGACATTGATCTCTTCATACCGATCAACATAGAACGAATATTTTTATTGATGCCAGAAATTCTTGTAAGTACATCTCTACATATTATTCGCTACGCTCGGTGCACTTCCGGTTCATAAATGAGCTCATTGAAAGAAGTGACTTTAGAATAAAATTTAAAATGGACCCCGGGTTATCGGTCTGTAGTCTTCTCTTTAGGCAGCCATCACAGCTTTTTTTCGGTTTTGATAAAAATTCCCAACTTTTCGCCGTTATTTCCGTCAAAGGGGTATTGGCTTGAATGAATTGTTAAAATTCGTTTTTATTTTGCCGCAGTGAGAAAAAAAACTGAAACTCTGGTTACACTTCTACGTGTATAAATTAAAATTAAATATCACTTAAACAGATGATACAGAAAATATTACTTAGCCTTTTCTTACTTGCCATACCTCTTACGGGTTTTGCACAGACACAAACTATTACGCTTGAAGACGCTATTAATATCGCGCTTGAGAATAATTACCAGCTTAAACAGGCAGAAAATAACTTAAACCTTGCTGAAACACAGGTTTTTAGTGCAAAAGCCGACTACTTACCCTCTTTAAACAGTAATTTTAATGGATCGAGGAACGTTGGACGCCAGTTTATTCAGGAAGATTTATCATTTGATGATCGTACAACATATGGTATTTCGGGCAGTTTGAATGCAAATTTTACCATCTTCGACGGCTTCAGAAATATATCCAACCTGAGAGGGGCTCAGGCCAATAAACTTTCTCAGGAAGAGAATTTTAATCGTATGAGAGAGACAATCATTTTTAATACGGCGAGTAGGTTTCTGCAGGTTGCAGTAGACGAAGAGCTGATGAAAATAGCCGAAGCCACTCTGGAGGCATCACAAAGCCAGCTCGAACAGGTCGATGCCCAGGTTGAAGTTGGTTCGCGCCCAACAGTAGACTTATATAACCAGGAAGCCACAGTAGCGAATGACGAATTAAATCTTATTCAGCGCGAAAATGCACTTTCAGTGAGTAAAGCTCAGCTTTTGCGGGTGATGCAGGATGATTCAATAGAGGAGATAGATATTGTTATGCCGGCCGTGGATGAGTTGAGTCTTGTACCTGAGGAGCTGAATTTAAGAAGCTTAATAGAGGCAGCACTAAGCAGCCGAAGTGATTTTGCAGCCCAGGAGTACGCAATTATCGATAACGAAATGGGGCAAAGAATTGCGCGCGCATCACTGTTACCCACCATATCGGCAAGTGCAGGCATCAGCGGGCGATATAGTGACCAGTTTATTGACCCTGTAACCAGAGAGGTAAGTTCGTTCAGTGACCAGTTTTTTGATCAGAACGTAAACAGAAGCCTCGGGTTATCTCTTCAAATTCCTCTGTTTAACCGCTGGAATAACAGAACAAATATTGAAAGTGCGAAAATTCAGCTTAAAAACAGCGAACTGCAGTTAGACAATATACGCTTCCAGATAAGTGAAGAAGTGCGGCAGGCGTACAGTGATTACCTATCACTTGCAAAAGAGCTTGATTCCAGCGAAAGGGCATTGATTGCAGCCGAGCGGGCTTTCGAAACAGAGCAACAGCGGTATGAGGTTGGCGCCACAACACTTATTGAGCTGAATCAGGCAAATGCAAATTTTGTCCAGGCGCAGAGTAATCGTGTACAGACTATTTACAATTTCGTATTTCAGGAGAAACTTCTTGATTTCTACATCGGTCGCCTGAACGATGAACAACAATTTAACTTTTAATTCACCAAAGTAATGGCAAAGAACAGGTCAGCTACAAATAAATTATTAAGGATATTAGGTGTTCTGGTATTACTGATTGTTATTGTGGGAGTAGTGGCAAAAACTGCCGGCTGGCTTGATGGCGGCTCAGGAGCCACATCTGTCGAAACGGAGATTGCAGAACGAAGAACCATTACGCAGATGGTTTCGTCATCCGGCAGAATGCAGCCCGAAGTGGAGGTGGTTATCAGGCCGGACGTTTCTGGAGAAATTATTGAGCTGAACGTTAAAGAGGGCGATTTTGTGCGCGAGGGTGATCTGCTCCTCAGAATTAAACCCGATCTGTATGAAGCAAGAATTGACGAACTGAATGCTGTGCTCCTTACTCAGCGATCAAGAATGGAGCAGGCACGCGCCAATATGCTTCAGGCAGAAACAGAGTTTGTGAAAAACCGGGAGCTCTACGACAGGGAGCTGATTTCTGAGCTTGAATATCTTCAAACCAAAAATAATTTCGAAGCACAAAAATCAAACTTTAAAGCAGCTGAGTACCAAATAGAGAGTGCAAGGGCACAGCTCAGAAGAGCTGAAGAAGAGCTGCAGCAAACCGTTATAAGAGCCCCGCAAAATGGAACCATAAGCCGCCTGGCGGTAGAAGACGGGGAGCGCGTGCTTGGACAAGCGCAAACAGCCGGTACAGAGATGATGCGTATTGCACACATGGAACAGATGGAAGTGGAGGTTGAGGTTAATGAAAACGATATAGTGAATGTAAATCTTGCAGATACCTCTGTTATTGAAGTGGATGCATATCCTAACCGTTCATTTGAGGGAATCGTTACAGAAATTGCCAATTCTGCAGACGTCACAGGAACAGGTTCTGCTGATCAGGTAACCAATTATAAAGTTAAAGTGCGTATTACCACTCCTCACAATCTGGAATATTCCAGTGAGCTGCTTCTTTCTGAAAACACCCCTGAATCACCCTCGAATGAAGACAGTCCATCGTTTAAACCTGGAATGTCTGCCACTGTGGATATAAAAACAAACACCGTATATGATGTTATTTCAGTGCCTATTCAAGCCGTAACGGTTCGTAATTTCGCTGAGCAGGACTCCTCAGAAACGGATGAGCCCGTTGTTAGAAATGTGAGCGAGACTGAGGATTTCAGAAGAGTTGTATTTTTGAATGACAATGGAGTAGCCCGCCAGGTCGAAGTTGAAACCGGAATCAGCAATAACTCGTACATACAGATTATGAGCGGTCTTGAAGCAGAACAGGAGATTATCACAGGCAGTTACCGGATACTCTCCCGCGAGCTCGAGGATGGCGATGAAATAGAAGTGGAAGAGAACAATTAACGATTAAAGTGAGCAATATTATGGCAAAAAAAGTAATAGAAATCAGCGATTTAACCAGGCACTATAAAATGGGCCATACTCTCGTGAAAGCTCTTGATGGTGTTACGTTTGATGTGGAAGAAAACGAATATATTGCAATTATGGGTCCATCGGGTTCCGGTAAATCCACGCTCATGAATATGATCGGCTGCCTGGACACACCTACATCAGGGGAGTATATCTTGAACGGTAATCACGTAAGCGAACTCGATGATTCTGAACTTGCCCAGGTTAGAAATCGTGAAATAGGCTTTGTTTTCCAGACGTTTAACCTTTTGCCAAGAACAGATTGCCTGAGTAACGTAGAACTGCCACTAATATACAGCGGTATTAAGAGCTCAAAGAGAAAAGAGAAGGCTACGGAAACACTCACAAAAGTTGGCCTTGGCGACCGGCTCGACCATAAGCCGAACGAATTATCCGGCGGGCAGCGCCAGCGGGTAGCCATCGCAAGAGCGCTTGTAAACGATCCGTCTATTTTACTTGCCGACGAACCAACCGGTAACCTTGATACCAAAACCGGTCAGGAGATCATGATTTTGTTTGAAGAGCTGTATCGGGCAGGAAATACGATTATCCTTGTTACCCACGAAAATGAAATTGCTGAGCATGCACGCAGAATTATACGGCTCAGAGATGGTAAAATTGAAGTGGATCAGAGTGTTGATGAACCGGTACTGGCGCAAGAAGACGTTTCATTTGAACCTGCTCTTGCCGTTTGATTCACTGTTTATACACCGGTATAAAGCCAAAATAAATCAAAATTCTGTTTAGAGATTCAGAACCAATCCGATTTTGATTTTGTTAAAGTCGGTATGAAAAAAAGAAAACATTTTGATGTAATTGTGGCCGGAGCCGGTATGGGCGGTATGACCTCCGCGGTGTTGATGGCCAACTCCGGTTTTTCGGTCCTGGTTCTTGAAAAATCTCATGTTCCCGGCGGATGCAGCTCTTCCTACTACAGGAAAGGTTATATTTTTGAGTCCGGAGCAACCACCCTCATTGGTTTTGATGAACATCAGCCGTTGAAATTACTGGAAGACAAACTTAACATCACACTTCCCAAAAAAGCGATTTCGCCATCAATGAAAATTCATATGAATGGCAAAGAGATTGTGCGGTGGCAAAACCGTGATGAATGGATTCAGGAAGCTGTAAAATGGTTTGGAGAACCTTCTGAACAAAAAGAGTTCTGGGAAAAGGCATTTGCCGTATCCGATGTGGTCTGGAAGGTATCAGGAAGAAACCGATATTTTCCGCCTGTTGAACCATCAGACTGGCTAAGGCTCGTTAAAAACGACATTTCTGATATTTGGATTTTGCCATATGCCATTCAGTCTGTAAAAGAGACGGCAACAAAGATGGGGATCACAAATTCTGAATTTTATACATTTCTGGATGAACAGCTAATGATTTCAGCACAGTCGGAATCATCCGAAACACCTTTTCTTTTTGGTGCACCTGCAATCACATATACAAACTATACGAATTACTATGTTCCCGGCGGATTGCTGGAATTGGTTCGCAGGCTCGAAGAATTTTTGATTCAAAAGAATGGCGAACTTCATACAAGGGAGGGGCTTGCTTCAATCGATAAAGATGGAAAAAAATATATTGTCCGGACAACAAAAGGAGAAGTGTATACAGCGCCTGTGGTGATTTCAAATTTGCCCGTTTGGAATATGGAAGACTACACATCGGGGAGTATGGCCGGGTATTTCAAAAAAGAGTCTGAACAGTACGATACGGCATGGGGTGCATTTACAATGGGAGTTGTTACAAATGATGTTTATCCTGAAGATATGCCGCTTCACCACCAGGTACACCTTGATGCAAATGACAGGCAGTACGGCCTGGAATCGGGATCCGTATTTGTTTCATTTTCTCAAAAACACGACACTGATAGAGCAGAGGAGGGAAGCCGGGTGCTAAACATCTCTACCCATACAGTACCTGAATTCTGGTTTGGCCTCAACGGATCGTACGACGAGACAAAAGATAGCGTTCAGGAAAAGATTTTAACGATTTTGAAAAAGAAATTGCCCTATTTTTCTGATGCAGAAATAAAAATGGTATTTTCTTCTACACCAGTAAGCTGGAGCAACTGGGTTTACAGAAAAAAAGGCCGGGTTGGTGGAATTCCACAAAGCATGACCCGTTCATTACTCGACTGGACTCCGAATAAAACACCGTTTGACGGATTATTCCTCTGTGGAGATACGGTATATCCCGGACAGGGTATTCCCGGCGTTACTCTCAGCGGCATCAATGCTTCTGAGCGGGCTATGAAATTTTTAAATAATAAGATAAATCATTGAATTACCAAGGCGATAATTACTCACCAAATACGCAATTTTCGATATTTCCACCGGCAGTAAAGCATCTCATTATTGTTAATCTGCTGGTATTTGTTGCGCTCACAAACCCCATGCTGCAGAGATTTCTGATGGAATTCGGCGCGCTTTGGCCGATTGGTTCGGGCATGTTTGCACCATGGCAGCTTGTAACTTATATGTTTCTTCATGGCGGTTTCGGCCATATCATTTTCAATTTGTTTGCCCTGTGGATTTTTGGACAGGGAATAGAAAATTTCTGGGGAACCAAGCGGTTTGCTATCTACTATTTTTTAACAGGAATCGGAGCGGCGCTCATTCACATGTGGATCGGCGGAGGCGGTGCACCAACCGTAGGAGCTTCCGGAGCCGTATATGGTATTCTGTTAGCTTTTGGGATGATGTTTCCTGATCGCTACATTATGTTGTTAATTCCGCCAATTCCCATTAAGGCAAAATACTTTGTTGCAATATTTGGCGCAATAGAACTGCTTTCCGGCCTGATGCGTCCCGACAGCGGGATTGCACATTTTGCCCATCTCGGAGGCATGGTGGTCGGGTTTATTTTGATTAAATACTGGGGACTTAAAGGAGAAAGTGCCCGGACTTATTAATTAACTGAATATGTATCAGCAAGAATCATTTAGCAGCGCATTTAAGAGAGGGTTCATGCGAATTCCGCCGGTTATTCGCACGATCATAGCCATTAATGTGGTTATATTTATTCTTCAGGCGGTAATCGGAGGCATACGCGTCGGCGATCAGTCGATCAATCAGTATATAGTAGATTATCTTGGATTTAATCCCTCTATCGGTACAGCCTTTACTCAGCCATGGAGGTTTGTTACCTACATGTTTTTACACGGTGGGGGGTTCCACCTGCTCTTTAACATGCTTTGGCTGTGGTGGATGGGAAGATCTGTAGAAGAGTCGATCGGACCGCGCTCTTTTGCCGTAATCTATTTCGGCTCGGGAATTGGCGGGGCCTTTTTTCACATCGCTTTTGCATCACTTTATGGCACAAGCATGGTGATCGGTGCATCCGGTGCTGTTTTTGGTGTGATGGTAGCCTTTGCTTATCTCTATCCAAGAGCACCCATCATGCTCATATTTTTACCACCCATAGAAGCTCGTTTTGTAGTAGCCGGATTAATCGCCTTTGATGTGCTCTTTATCGGTGCGGGTGACAATGTTGCCCGGCTTGTACACCTTGGCGGAGCCGGCGTTGGCTATCTGCTGATTAAAGCACATTACCAGGGCAAAGACCTCTCCGCATTCGTAAGGCCAATTGAACGGCTCTGGCAGGAAAGCCCCAAATCAAAAAGAACCAAAAAATCTAAAAACAAAAATATGTACTCCGTTAGTGATGTGGAAATTGTAGAGGAGATAAATCAGGATGAACTGGACGTTATTCTGGAAAAAATTTCTAAAAGCGGATACGATGGTTTGACCAAAGAGGAGAAGAGAAAGTTATTTGAACTGAGTAAGAGGAACTGAGTCCAAAATAATAATTTATCATATAGTACTATTTTCAGCACAGGAATCTTTCTGATGCATTAATTTGTTGGGCTGTAAATGAATAAAGAATTTTGAACCAAAACAGTTATTGATAAGAAAATGGACGATATATCGCCAATAAAACGAAGAATATCTATTCCCGTACAAATAGACGACGTTACCGTTGGTGGCGGCAATCCAATTGTTGTGCAGTCGATGACCAATACGGACACAGCCGACATTGATGAAACCGTGGATCAGGTGGATCATCTTAATAAAGCCGGCTCGGAATTGGTGAGAATAACGGTCAACAATCACGAGGCAGCCAAAGCGGTTCCCTACATCAAGGAGAAGCTGTTGAATCGCGGGGTTACCGTTCCAATTATTGGTGATTTTCACTATAACGGGCACATTTTACTTACAAAATACCCGGAGACAGCAAAGGCGCTTTCGAATTTCAGGATTAATCCCGGAAATACCGGCACTAAAACGCGTGATGAAAACTTCTGCACCATCGTTGAACAAGCCATTAAGTACGATAAATCTGTAAGAATTGGCGTGAACTGGGGTTCACTCGATCAGCAGCTGCTCGCTCAATATATGGATGAAAACAACAACAGGGCGAAACCCAAATCATCCAAGGCCGTTATGCTCGATACGATGGTGGAGAGCGCCAGAAGATCAACCGAGCTTGCGGAAGATGTTGGAATGGAATCAAATAAGATCATTGTAAGCTGTAAAATGAGTGGTGTGCAGGATTTAATTAATGTTTATCAGCGCATTGCAGACGATCTGCCGTACGCTCTTCATCTTGGCCTGACCGAAGCGGGAATGGGTATGAAAGGAACCGTGGCAAGTTCTGTAGCGCTTGCTGTGCTTCTTCAAAGGGGTATTGGAGACACAATACGCGTTTCATTAACTCCCATGCCGGGAGCCGACCGGGCCGAGGAGGTTCGGATTGCCCAGCAGATACTGCAGTCGATGGGAATCCGGAGTTTTATCCCGCAGGTAACCGCATGTCCCGGCTGTGGCCGAACAAAGAGCACCTATTTTCAGGAGCTTGCTGATGAGATTCAGAACTACGTTGTTGAAATGATGCCGATCTGGAAAGATATGTATCCGGGAGTGGAAGAGATGGATGTGGCGGTTATGGGCTGTATTGTAAATGGCCCCGGTGAGTCGCGGCATGCCAACATAGGAATATCATTGCCGGGTACTTTCGAGGATCCAAAAGCTCCTGTTTACATTGACGGCGAGCACCACTCTACGCTTAGGGGAGACAATATAGGTGCTGAATTTCGTCAGTTACTGGATGAATACATCAAGAAAAATTACAGCAGTAAAGAAGCTGTTTTGTAAATAACCATGTATTCGGGACGTATCAGGATATTATCTCGTCAAACGTGATACAGTTGAATTTTTCCGTTCACTTCCTCATTTTCATTCACATTTTGTACCTATCTGATTACAGAGGGTAATCTGTTGTCTGTAAACGTAACTACTGAGGAAATCTTTGCCTGTAAAACTTATTGATATCGCCAAAGCTGCCGGCGTGAGTACAGCCACAGTATCACGAGTACTGAATGGTAATAAAAAAGTAAATCCTGAGACTGTTAAAAAAGTACTTCGCATTGCTGAAGAGATGGGGTATCACCCACATGTTTATGCGCAGGGGCTGGCAAGCAAAAAAAAGAACCGGATTTCGATGCTGATACCGGTTATGTCGAACTACTTTATTACAGAAATCCTGAGGGGTGTTCAGGATAGTCTGAAGGATGAAGATTATGAACTCAATATTGTTAATATAAACAGCCACACGGATTCTTTTTCACAGGTTGAGAATATAGTCAAAAAGAGATGGTCTGAGGGGTATTTACTGATATCATTGCACCTTAGTGAAGAACAGCATATTCATTTAAAAAGGTATGATATTCCGATCTGTCTGGTTGATGACTTTTCCGACCTGTATGACTCCGTTCGATTTAACAATACAAAGGGGGCATATCTGGCTACTAAATATTTCCTGAAGAGGTCCTGTAAGCGAATTGCATTCATGTCGGCTAACCCAAAATCGATACCTGTAGTTGAGCGTCTTAACGGATATAAGCAGGCGCTCTCAGAGTATGGTAAAGAGTTTGATGAATCCCTTGTAGTTACCGGAGATGACATGGACAGGGATGGTTTTACAGAGAGAAACGGATATCAGGCAATGCTTAAAATTCTTGATCTGGACCCTAAACCTGATGCTTGTTTTTGTACCTCAGACACAAAAGCAATTGGCGCATTAAAAGCGATGAGAGAGAAAGAGATGGAATTACCGCTTATAGGTTTTGATAACCTGTCGGTTGCACAATATATCGGGCTCTCGTCGGTATATCAGCCAATGTACGATATGGGTTTTCGTGCTACAAAAAAGCTTATTTCAAGATTAAACAATCCGGATTTGAAAATAAGCAGTGAACTGTATCACCCGGAATTGATGCTTCGTTCATCATCCGAGCTGTAGCGTAGACCTGCAGAAAATTTTACCGCTACGCTGTTACTTTTTCGCTCAACTTCTGCAAAATCTTAAAAATCAGCCTCAGTTACTTTTAAACAACGCCCTGTAGTGCTTGACCCATTATTTTTAACCTTGTTAAGCTTCCCGTTCAGCCCTGCGTCCCATAGCACCGGAGGTGCGATATATCCGTGCCCTTGCAAAACTGCCATTCCATCGTTTTCCATAATTTATTTTATTGAATCCGATTCAGACGATCTGTTCAGATTGTACGATTGAGGCAGAGTTCAGATTACGAAGGATGCCGTACCTACGGCGCTTCATTTTATTCCGGCTTCGTTATACCCCACGGAAATGCGGTGCATTCCCGTAGGGCTACGGGTATGCCGCCCCGGAACGGGGCTGGTTTCATCACTTTTCAGGATTAGTTCAGTTTCCGCAAAATCTTGGAAATCTACATCAGTTACCTTTAAACAAGACCCTGTAGTGCTACACCCATCATTTTATACTTTTTAAGCTTACCTCAGCCCTGCATCCCAAGTAGCCTCTGAAGACATGGAGATACGCAAGGATACTAAAAAGGGCACTACCCATTTCCATAGATACCCAAAGCACCCGAGGTGCGGTATATCCGCGCCCTGGCAAAACTGCCATTCCATCGTTACCCATACAGTATTTTATTGAATCCGACTCAGACGATCTGTTCGGATTGTATGACTGAGGCTGAGTTCAGATTACGAAGAATGCCGCACCTACGGCGCTTCTTTTCATTCCGGCTTCTTTATACCCCACGGAAATGCTGCGCATTCCCATAGGGCTACGGATATGCCGCCCCGGAACGGGGCTGGTTTCAGCCCTGGATAGGTGAATTTCGTTTTTTGTCTGTGGTCTACAGTTTTAAATGAAACGTATTTTGTAGCCAAACCACCCCCAATTTGCGGAAGTTGAGATAGGACGCTGTTGAACCAAAATAAAAAAGCCCGCTCTGAATGAACAGAACGGGCCGAAGGAGTAAGTGGCAGGCACTTACGATTGTAAACTATTAATTGAGTTCAATGCTGTATCTGTACACAGGACCGCTGAGGTCGAGCTCAATCGTGTAGGTTCCTGCTTCGGTTACCGGTATGTTGTCGGTGCCTTCCTGCAGGGTTCCGTCCGCATTTTCTGAGCCGAAGTTGAGATCCCAGGCATCATTTGCGCGGAATTTCATCTCTCCTGCGCTAAGATCCATGGTTGTTCTCCAGACTTTGTTCTCAGCATCATATTCAAGGTCTGTGTCGGTGTCCCAGCTTCCGGTTGCATCTCCAATCACTGCCCACGAAGTGTTAAGCAGCGTATAGTTCATGCTGTTCAGGTTCACATTCATTTTGTAATATCCCGCATTTACCGGTATGTCTGCACCATTTTGCTCGAGAGTGCCATCTGCACCATCATCTCCCCAGTTTACATCCCAGCTGCGATCTTCAGTAAATTTGAACATCTGCTCGTCGGCTGCAACATAAACGTACCCTTCGTACCTGTTGTCGCTTGATGTGGAGTAGAGCGGCGGGGCATCTGCCGGCGACCAGTCGCTGGTGTAGCCACTTGCAGACTGGTAGCTGCCGGGTACGAAAATTTCAGGGTATTCTATAACGATTTCATACGGTGTAAACATCAGGGTGAACACTTCAGAAATTTTATCATCAACGGAGTCGTTTACATGGGCACGAATTCTGAAGTCCACTTCCGATTCGATTGCAAACGGAACTCCGGCCGAAATCAGGCGTTCGTTTACCTGCCGTACGGTCATGGATACTGATGTTTGACTCGTTTCAGCAAACGTGGCTGGTTCTTCAAAGCCGTTGCCTTCAGGATCCATCTCTATAACGTAGGTTACAGCCGCCTGAAATCCAAAATCGGGTGCTTCCCAGCTTAAATTCAGCAGTTCCTGGTCGGCATCCTCTTCATTTAGTACGTAGCTCTCTCCGCCATCAGGCGAAGTAAGAACCGGGTTGCCTGTATCAGACTCAATGACAGGCCCAACGGAGTCTTCACAAGCAGTTGCAAACAGAACCGCAAAGAGCGTGATTGTTAATCCTATTATTTTTTTCATAATTCTAAAATTTTGAGTTATAAATCGTTTAGTACCCCGGGTTCTGGGTCAGGTTCAGATTCGAGTTGATATCCGATGCGGGTATTGGGAATATCTCGAAGATGTCGTTTGTGGACGCTCCATTTTGCTCACCGCCTTTCCATGACCAGATGTATTCACTGCCGGTAAATTTTCCAAAACGCCGTAAGTCTGTTCGCCTGTGGGCTTCCCAGTAGAGTTCCCTTCCTCGTTCATCCAGGATAAAGTCGAGGTTCAGATCATCGGAAGAGATATTGGCCTCCGGGCCGCCAAATGCCCGTTCTCTCAGTGAATTTACAAGGCTGGTTGCCCTGTTTGCATCTCCGCCGGCTGCTCCCCGCAATGTGGCTTCAGCGTATATGAGATAAACATCAGCGAGACGGAACATCGGGAAATCTGTGTACACAAAGTCCGTTCTTGGAGGTGCAACGCCCTCTCTGTCTACGTTTTTCCATTTTGATACGGCATAGCCCTGGTTAAAATCGCGGTAATCTTCAATTTCAAGAGACTGTCCGTCGGTATGGAACATTGCCCGGTTTTCTGTTGCACCTGCATCTATACTAAAGGTCATCTCGTTCAGGTTAACCGTTATCGTGTAAACTCCTGCACCCGGTGCAGCAATATTTGAGCCACCTGAAACCAGGGTTCCATCTTCAGTACCCCAGTCGCCGTTATCCCAGTTTCGTTCGTTGGTAAATTTGAACTCGGTACCTGCTCCTGTAAAGTAAACGACACCGGTGTAGACGTTATCGTTATTTTCAGAAACAAGGGGAGGGGCGTCTGCGGGTGTCCAGTCTCCGCCATAACCGCCGGCTGTCTGAAAGCCGCCAACGACATAAATTTCATCGTTTCCGGCAGGATTGTCTGTCTGAACTCCGGCAAAATAGTCGGCAGCATCAAACAGCTCAACAAATTCGGGGGTTGTTCGGTGACCGGCCCATCCGCCATCAATACCGAATGAACCGGCACTCATGCTTCCGCCAACTGCTGCGTGTACAATAAAGGTTGTGCCTCCAAAGGTTCGGAGGTTTTCGCCATTCTGGCGAATCGGGAAGATAATCTCGTTCGACTGATCATTATCTGCCAAAAAGAGATACTCGTAATTTTCATCGAGGCCAAATCCGCCCTGATCTATAACCCTGGAAGCGTAATCGAGGGCATCGTCATAGCGCGGCTGGTCGATATATACTTCAGCGTTTAAGTAGAGTTTTGCCAAAAGCGTCCAGGCAGCGGCTCTGTCTGCTCGTCCATACTCTACAGCACCGGGTTCACTCAGCATATCCAGTATGTCGAGCAGTTCTGTTTCAATGTAGGTGAACAGATCCTGAGCATTCGTTGCTTCAGGCATAAACGAACCTATGGGATCTTCTTCAGTAACAAACGGAACATTTCCACCAAAAAGATCCAGCGCGTGCCAATAGCTCAGAGCACGTAAAAAACGGGCTTCTGCCTTGTAGGTTTGTATAACGGATTCGTCTCTTTCATTGGCTTCCCGAATAAATTCATTGGAGAGTGCAATTTGGTAAAAAATGCGGCTGTACATCGCCATAACGAAATCATTGGAGGCACCCCAGTTCTGAAAGTTAAATTCAGGCAAACCCGGGTCATTCCAGGCAACTACGGCTTCATCAGTTGGAAGTACCTGGTGTACCCATAGCTGTCGAATATAGCTTGAAAACCCTTCATCAATTCCCTGTATATCAGCCTGTCCGGCAGGCCCTTCCTGTCCGGTTACGGCATAACCGGCATAAAGTTTTGCGAGTACCTGGCGAAAGTCGTCAGGAGAGTCGTACACATCAGCCGATGTAACCACGCTGTCGTCAATGGGCGTGGTGGTAAGATCGTCTGTGCACGATGAAGTCCAAATCATCGTCAAGCCGACAATGATAAGTGCAATTAATTTCAGTTTTTTATTAAACATAATCGTAGTGATTAAAATGTTTCAATTAGAAGTTGAGGTTCAGGCCCAGCATAAATGTGCGCGGACGAGGGTAGAGGTTATAGTCAATACCGCCGAAAACTTCGGGGTCCTGGCCGCTGTAGTCTGTAATGGTGAATACGTTCTGCACGGTTGCTGAAACTCTCAGAGAAGAAACAACATCCAGGAACTGATCCATTGTATAGCCCACGGAGATGTTATCCATTCGCAGGAATGATGCGTTCTCTACATAGTGATCGGATGTGTACTGGGCGTTTTCGAAATTGGTATCGAACACAAATTCGGTTGGATTTGTGAGGTAACCCGTATTGTTAAACGTGCCGCTGATGATTGCGTTATCAGAAGCTACGTTGTTGTACACATAATTGCCCAGGCTTGCCCTGGCCGAGAAGGAGGCGTCCCAGTTTTCGTACTCGTACCGCGTTGAGAAGCCAAATGTCCAGTCAGAGTTCGGGCTTTTATAGCGATATTTGTCGTCGTCAGTAAGCTCTCCGTTTCCGTTGCGGTCAACGTATAAACCTTCAATCGGCATTCCGTTTTCATCATACACCTGCTCAAAAACAAAGAAGGAGTTTCTGGGGTGATCCACGCTGTGAACCTGTACAAAGTTTCCGGTACCTCCTGTAATGCCTCCTGTTTCCACACCAATATATGACGGATCATCAACCGTTGTCAGTTTGGTAATTTCATCCGTGGTGTAGGTGGCATTCATCGATACCTGGAGAAAACTCTTTTCGGTAGACAGGATTCTTCCGGTTATGTCAAATTCAATACCCTGCACCTCAAGATTACCAACGTTTGACAGAATTCTGTTTGTAAAGTTTGAACCGGCCGGTACGGGAATCACATTCAGCAGGTCTTCCGTCTCTCGCTGGAATAGTTCAACAGAGCCGAAAATTCTCTCTTCGCTGAAGCTGTAGTCAAGTCCAATGTTGTAGGTGGTTGTTTCTTCCCACTTCAGGTTTGCATTGTACCCTTCAGGCCGCAGCGTGGTGATAAACTCGTTCCCAAACGGATATCGTGCTGTATTCTGGCTGAAGGTGTACCTGGCCAGATAGGGATAATCTCCCTGTCCAATTCTCTGCTGACCGGTTACACCGTAACCCAGCCGCAGTTTAAGCTGACTCAGGGCATCGAAATCGCTCATAAAATCCTCTTCGGCAATGTTCCAAGCCAGTGCGAAAGATGGAAAGAGTCCCCAGCGGTTATCTTCTGAGAATCGTGAGGTGCCATCCTGCCGCAGCGTTGCGGTAAAGAGGTAGCGATCCATCAGCGTATAGTTTGCACGTCCAAAAAAGGATACTATGTAGTACTCTGTTGCGTATTCGTTGTCTGTATTCACCACTACCTCATCCGAGCGATCGAAATTGGTAGAAAATGTTGATCCTTCGCTGTAGTGATGTTCCCAGGAATACCCGGTTGTTACTCTCAGACTGCTGTTTTCAAAATCAATACCGTAATTCAGGTAAAAATCGAGCAGCTGATTCTCTTTTCGCTGATCGTAATCTGTTCGCACACCGGGCGCGGCACCGCCAATCTCCCAGGCTGCGTTTTCACTTACCGTTGTCAGACCGTCACCCACGTCCGAGTAATCAAAACCGAGATTTACCGTGGCTGTAATATCTTCAAAGAAGTTGGGTGTGTAATCGAGTTTCATATTTCCAATGGAGCGGTAAACGGTAGATTCATCATTCCTTTGATCGATAAGCGCCAGCGGGTTAGCCGGGGCTATGGTGATCGGCTGCCCGTCAGAATCGGTCCATGTAAAATAACCGCCAAAGCGATTTGCACTGCTGTCCGTCACCGGCTGGGTGGGGTCAAACATAATGGCTGAGCCAATGGCTCCTGTATCGGCAAAGCGGTTATCAACCCGAACGCCGCGGAAATTCAGATCCAGGTCAAGCTGATCGTCGAACAGGGTAGGGGTTAACGCAATGGTTCCGCTTAAACGGTCGTTGCTTGATGTTTTCAAAACGCCATCATTGCCGGCAAATCCAAGAGACACTCTGTAGGGTACACTGTAAGAGGACCCCTGTACGCTAATGTTGTGTTCCTGAGAAAATGCATCCCGGAATATCTCATCCTGCCAGTCTGTAGATGCATTGCCCAGGCTGTTTAAGGCGTTCTGGCTGATAGCGCCGTTTTCCACACCCTGCTCAACAAAATTTCTGAACTCATCGCTGTCGAGAACGCCGATACGGTCGCTGTTGGTTTGATAAGAAAAGCGTCCGGTATAGTTTAGCTGAATGTCCTGGCCAAGCTCACCCCGCTTGGTTGAAATAATGATAACGCCGTTGGAAGCACGGGAACCGTAAATAGCGGTAGCCGAAGCATCCTTTAGCACCGTAATAGACTCAATATCATTGGGGTTGATTGTGTTTAGCGGGTTTCTCATTCCCGAGATGCCGCCATCATCCAGAGGCACGCCATCAACTACATAAAGCGGATCGTTACTGGCCGACAGGGAAGAGCCTCCCCGTATACGGATTGTTGCACCGGCACCGGGAGCACCGCTGTTTGATGTAACATTTACACCGGCTGTGCGTCCCTGGAAAAGTTCCTCGGGCGAAGTAATCGCACCCTGGTTAAAATCCCTGGAACTCACCACGTCTACCGAACCGGTATTGTCTGAGCGCTCCTGAACGCCATAACCGATCACAACCAACTCATCAAGAGCGGCTACATCATCACTCATGGCTACATTTATGGTTTCACGTCCATCAACCGGAATTTCCTGTCTTGTAAATCCAATATATGAGAAAACCAGTACTGCATCCGATGGTACGGTAATGGTATAATTTCCATCGATATCTGTTACGGTTCCCTGTGTGGTTTCACCTTTTACAAGGATATTCACCCCGGGAAGAGGGTATTCTGTTTCTGCTTCTGTAACGGTTCCGCTTACTGTAATCTCACTCTGGGCATACAACGGGTTGCTGATGATAAGTAGCGAGAATAACAGAACGAAACCAAGTAGTCTTTTCACTTTCATAAGTTCTACCTGCTTTTATTGTTTTATAAAAAGACGGGTCTGTTGGAAACATATGTGACCCGTGCGGTTTTGGTTTTTGATGATATTTCTTCTGTAAACCAGAATTTGTACTGTCGACTAACCGATAAACTATGGTACAAATGTGTGCACTATGTGAAAACGCTTACATTATTTCAGCTTTTTTTATCTTTATATAAACTATTATCTCGTTATTCGGAATAAAACGAACCGGGAGAAAGTAATTTCTATGTTTTGAAAAACTTATATGTAATTGTAATTATGTAAAATAATGACCTAAAAAGAACAATTCTCATATCCAGTTGTGTTAATATATTCGACATCCCGAACAGCCGATGATACATAAATAAAATAATGGATCACAAAATCTGTTCCTCAGACACATTCAATCAGAAATGTATCAGGGTATCCCTGATAAAGCTCTAAAAGCAAAAAAATACTATTCATGTATTGACTGATAACCCTTTTTTTGCCATATTTCTGTAAGCGCTTACAGTAAGCGCTTACATTCACAATGCAATGTATATATAAAACAATACTATAATAAACCTATAATGAAGGAGTAGGAAAATGAAAACGTATTTAATGATACTATTTTCGCTTTTCTTGGGACTGGCGCTTACCTCCTGTGATGATGACAATGGCTTTAACGTTATTGACATTGGTGATGGAGAAGAAGAGCCTGATGAGGAAGGTGGTGATGAAGAAGAAGAAGGTAGCGTGTATTCCATAACATTTTCGCTGGAAAGCGGCGGTGAATTTACATTTAGTGTAGATATGGAAGGCGCTACGATCGAAGGGGATGACCTTCCCGACGGTTTTGAAGGAGATGTGTTAGAGTTCGACCCTGAAGTACACGAAGTATTTATTGCCGGTAATTTTGGCGGTGATAATGAATGGAGTCAGCCGGGCACCAACAGTTCACTGAGATTAACCGCATCCGGAACGTCAGGGCCCACCACAACAGAGGGAAATCACGAATATAAATTCTTTATTGTTCCGCCTGATGTGAATCTGGATGAAGATGAAGGTTGGGGTTACGGTGAATGGAGAGCAGGTGCAAACCGGTCTGTTGAAATCGTAGCTGACGGTTCTGTAGAAAATGTATGGGGCAATCAGCCCGAGGAGGAGGAAGATCCAGGTGATGGAGAGCAGATTACTGAACTCTTTATGATTGGCAATGCTTTAAATATGGAAGATTCTGATGAAGATGGAACACCAGACGGCTGGCAGTGGGATCTCACTGATGCACCCATGGTGCCTGTTCATAGCAAACCTGATCTTTTCTGGAAAATAGTGTGGCTGAATGAAGGCGGTGAATTTAAATTTGCGCCACAAAAAGAATGGAGTGGTGATTTTGGTTCAGATGGAAATGAAGCTGTTGATGAGATTTTTGAGTTTGGTGGAGATAATATAGCTGTTCCTGGAGAAACAGGATACTATATGGTAGTTGTTAATCTCGAAACAGAACAAATTGCCGTAACAGCTCCGCAAGTTTACCTTATTGGTGATACCATTGGAAGCTGGGATCAAGCCGTTGAAGATGCGCTCTTTGATGTTGACAATGAAAATGAGCTGATAACCATTACCAGAGAACTTGACGCTGCTGAGCTTAGAATGTATGCTTGGTTTGATAAAGGTTGGTTTACTGACTGGTGGCAATCAGAGTTTATGATTTTCGATGGTGAAATTGAATTCCGTGGAGCTGGAGATGATCAAGAACGAGTAAATATTGAGTCTGATGGAGAGTACACCATCGATTTGAACTTTAGTACTGGTGAAGGATCTATAGAATCCGCCAATTAAGGTTAGTTATGTTAAATGATAAGAACCCTCCCCTCAAAACTTGTGCGGGAGGGTTTTTTATTTGATGAGGTCTATATTTTTAATAAAATAATGCCTTCAACGTCCTGAATTAAGAAAAACAGTAAAACCGGCGAATTTTGGCAAAAACAATTTATGACATTGCACAGGCTGCAGGTGTAAGCATTGCCACAGTATCGAGGGTATTTAACAGCTCCAACAGCGTTAAGGAATCCACCCGTGATAAAGTTTTGGAAATTGCCGATGAAATGGGTTACCACCCGCAGGCCTACGCACAGGGACTGGCCAGCAAGCAGAAAAACAGCATTATGATGCTGGTTCCGGTGATGTCGAACTACTTTTTTACAGAAATTTTAAAGGGAGCACAGGATATGCTCTCGGATAAGAATATTGAGCTTAATATTTTAAATATCAGCCAGGACAAGGATGTTTACACGCAGGTTGAGCAAATTGTAAAGCGGCAGTGGGCTGACGGATACCTGCTTGTTTCGCTCCATCTGCAGGAAGAAGAGCTGAAAAAGCTGAAACGCTTTCATATACCGATTAGCCTGCTCGACGACTTTTCACCGACGTTTGATTCCGTTAGCTTCGACAACAGAAAAGGTGCATATAAAGCCACCGAATACTTGATAAGCAAGGGATTTCGGAGAATTGCTTTTCTTTCGGGGCAAATTAGCTCATTTCCTGTTCGTGACCGCATTAACGGTTATAAAAACGCACTCGAAGATCATGAGCTCAAATTCAGCGAATCACTGATTGTATCGGGCGACTCGATGGATCGCGACGGTTTTACTGAAAAAGCCGGTTATGAAGCAATGAATAAAGTGCTGAACATGAATCCGCTTCCCGATGCAATTTTTTCCTCATCAGACATTAAAGCCGTGGGAGCCCTCAAGGCCATGAAAGAGCATGGGGTTCACCTCCCGATGGTAAGCTACGACAACCTCTCCATCTCAGAATATATTGGATTGTCCACTATCCACCAGCCCATGTATGATATGGGCTACAGGGCAACGAAGTATCTTCTCTCACGCATTAAAAACAGCAAACAACTTGTGTACGATTATGTGCACGAACCTAAACTTATCATACGTTCATCATCAGAAGTATAAATTCCATGTATAAACCATCTATTATGAAACGACTGCTGCTTCTAATTTTTGCCCTGCTCTACCCGGCCCTGGTTTTTTCACAGGCGATAGAGACAACGCCCGCTTTTCCAACCGAATCGGACGATATTACGATTGTTTTTAACGCAGAAGAAGAGGAGTCTCAAAATTTTGTGGGATTCAGCGGCGATGTTTATGCCCATACGGGCGTTATTATTTCAGAAGAAGACATGAATAGCGGCTCATGGTCTTATGTAAAAACAGATTGGGGGGAAAATACCGAGGATACAAAACTCGAAAGAACCGGTAACTCTACTTGGGAGCTCCCGATAGGGAATGTAAGAGAGTACTACGACATCCCCGGGTCTGTGGAAAAAATCTATCAGCTCACATTTGTTTTTCGAAGCGCAGATACTGATGTACAAACAAGTCCCGATCTTTTTGTTACTCTTTCGGATGGTGAAATTGATGTAAGGTTTTCCAATCCCTCCGTGCAGGGTGATAATCCATTTTTCGCTGAAGTTGACAGTAATGTTGAATTCGAAATTGTTGGTAATTCACCTGCCGGCACTCTCAGTTCTATCACACTGTTTCAGGGAGGAACGGAACTGGCTGTGGTTCAGGATACAGACACGCTGAGGTTCGATTATACGGTAACAAATGCAGGTAAAACCGATTTTTCTGCCGTGGCTGAAGATAATGCAGGAGGCGTTGCAGAGGATAACGTTTCTATCTTTGTTAACCCGGACGTTCCCCTGGCTCCGCGTCCCGATGGCATTGAAGACGGAATTACCTATCACAGCAGCGGGAGTGAAGTAACATTCTCGCTTTACGCACCATCCAAAGAGTTTGTATACCTGATTGGTGATCACAGTAATTGGGAAGTAGATGAAGAGTTTTTTATGAATCGGCACGAAATACGGCCCGACAGCGTACACTACTGGATTACCGTCGACGACTTCGAACCCGGAAACAGGTACAGGTTTCAATATCTTGTTGATGGCGAATTACGGGTTGCCGATCCATATTCGGAACTGGTGCTGCACCCTCAGCTCGACTCCTTCATCAGTGAAGAAATTTACCCCGGCATGCCTCAATATCCTGACGGGCAAACCACTCAAATTGTCTCGGTTATTGAGCCGGGAAGCGAAGAGTACGCATGGGAAGTGCCCGATTTTGAAAAGCCGAAAGTGGATGAGCTGGTAATTTACGAGCTTCTCATCAGAGATTTTGTTGAGGAGAGCAGTTACGAAACACTTACCGACACCCTCAGCTACCTGGAAAATCTGGGTGTGAATGCCATTGAGCTGCTGCCGGTTTCTGAATTTGACGGCAACCTGAGCTGGGGATACAATCCTGTATTCCACGGAGCGCTTGATAAAGCCTATGGAAGTAAAAATGCCTTTAAACGATTCGTGGATGAGGCACACAAGCGCGGGATTGCTGTTTTTCTTGATGTGGTTTACAACCAGGCTCATGACGACTCTCCGCTTATTCGCATGTTTGGAACCCGGCGTTCATCATCATTCGAAAGCGGAAATCCGCTTTTGGGCCCGGGTCATGCGTACAATGTCTTTTTTCATTTGAACCACGACCATCCCTACATTCAGTACTGGCTCGACCGTATGAACCGATACTGGCTCGAAGAGTACAACATAGACGGGTATCGTTTCGACTTAACAAAAGGGTTTGCTTCCAATGTTGACAACCGTGCTCTTCTCGACGGAACCAATCCTCAGCGCATAGCAAACTTAAAGCGTATGTACGATCAGATCAGGACATATGATGATGAGGCGATCATCATCCTGGAGCATTTCGGATCGAACGAGGAGGAAATACAGCTTACAAATCACGGAATGCTGGTTTGGGGAAATCACAACTTCAACTATTCTGAAGGGGTGATGGGGTACAATAACGGATCGAACTCCAATATGAGCGGTATCTATTTTGAGAACAGGAATTTTACTTATCCGCACCTGATCGGATTTATGGAAAGCCACGATGAGCAGTGGCTGATGCACAAAGCAAGAAATTTTGGAAATGCTGATAATCCCGATCACAATACACAGGAGCTGGATGTGGCCCTGCAGCGAATGAAACTTGCAGGAGCGTTTTTCTTTACGATCCCGGGCCCCAAAATGCTGTGGCAGTTTGGCGAGCTGGGATACGGCTGGGAAGATGGTGAGTGCCTGAAACCGGGCGACGGGAGCAGCGGTGACTGCCGCCCGCAGGATCCGGGCAGAACGGCCGAAAAACCGATACGCTGGGACTATTACGATGAGGAAAACCGTATTCGGCTATACCAAAGCTGGAGTGAGCTAAACCGGCTCCGAAATTCAAGCCCTGTTTTTACCGACCGTTCCACAGATTTCAGTTCATCACTAAGCGGCGACACCAAATGGATACGTCTCGAACATGAGGAGATGGATGCCCTGATAGTTGGAAACTTTGGCGTGGAGGAGAATGAAATGACGGCAGATTTTTCTTCAGAAGGAGAGTGGTTTGAGTTTATCTCGGGTGAGACATTTACAGTAAACGAGCCTGCTACAGATTTTATCCTCGCTCCGGGTGAATTCAGGATATTTACGTCTGAACAGGTTGAGCCGGCCCGCAGCAACGTCTTTTTCCCTGTTGGTGAAGAGTCATTTGGAGCAATCCCCGACGAGTTCGAACTGCTTCCGAACTATCCGAACCCATTTAACCCAACCACAACCATTGCCTACGATGTACCTGAAGAGGCTCCCGTAGAAATTACCGTGTTTGATATGCTCGGGAGGAAAATAACCACACTTGTAAATGAGGAGAATCATCGTGCAGGTACATTCGATATCTCATTTGATGGCTCATCTCTCAGCAGCGGCGTTTATTTGGTTCGCCTGCTTACCGACAATACTACGAAAGTGCAAAAAATGACGCTGATGAAGTAACCGGGAAAGCAGGATTCAGGGGAAATAATTACGGGGCCTCTTGTAAGAATAGTTTTATTAAAAATTTTCGCTGCGGATTTTTCAATTGGAATTGAAGAGTGCAGGGTTCAATGCTATCTTGCTGTACTTCTCAAAATAATATTTTGAATGATCTGCCTTAAATTTTTATTTCTCTGTTCATGATGAAAACATACATTAGAATAGCTCTGGTTATACTTTTTTGCTCGACCGCTTTTATCTCCTGCTCGGGAGAGAGCGATAAGCGATTTATTCTGCACGATTCACCCAGAACAAATATCACTTTTTCCAACGACGTAGAGCCAACTCCGAAATTTAACATTCAAAACTATCTCTATTTTTATGACGGCGGCGGCGTGGCTGCTGGCGATATTAATAACGACGGACTTCCGGACCTGTTTTTCACAGGAAACATGGTTCAGAACAGACTTTACCTGAACCGTGGCAACTTTGAGTTTGAGGATATTACCGAATCGGCAGGCATCATTGATTCGGATGATAGCTGGTCTACCGGAGTTTCCATGGCTGATGTAAATGGCGACGGTTATCTCGATATTTACGTGAGCAGAGTCAATTTTCTCGTGAAAAGCGGCGCCAATCAGCTATTTATTAACAACGGCGACGGAACATTTACTGAACAGGCATCCGAATATGGCCTGGATTTTGAGGGGTACTCAACTCAGGCAGCATTTTTCGACTACAATAATGACGGGTTGCTGGATCTTTTTCTTTTGAATCACTCCTTCCACAGTGAAAACACGTATGGAGAAGCTGAAGTACTTCGTCAGCGAATAGATGAACAAGGAGGGGACCGGCTGTTCCGGAATGATGGCGGCACGTTCACAGATGTAACCGAAGAAGCAAATATTTACAGCAGTGCTTTGGGCTATGGCTTAGGACTTGCCATTACTGATATAAATCAGGATGGTTACCCGGATATCTATGTGGGAAACGACTTCCACGAAGATGACTACTTCTACCTGAATAATGGTGACGGTACCTTTACAAATTCTACGTACGATCTGTTTGGGCATACCAGTAACTCATCCATGGGAAATGATGTTGCAGATATCATGAATAACGGGCGAATGGATATCGTCTCTCTTGATATGATGGCCGAAGATCATGAGACCTTAATGCGATCAGGCGGGGCTGACCTGGTAATTGTTGCTGAAGCAAAGCGTAATTTTGGCTTCGGTGAAAAAAATAACCGAAATACGCTTCAGGTAAACAGGGGGTACGACAGAGATGGACTACCTGTTTTTTCTGAAATTGCGTTTGCCGCGGGTATTGCAAGAACCGACTGGAGCTGGGCAGCTCTTTTTGCTGATTACGACAACAATGGGTTTAATGATCTCTACATAACAAACGGTATTCCGCAACGGCCAAACGATCTCGACTACATTGCACGCCTGAGACAGACCCGTGAAAACTACACTGGTGAGGAGCTGGAAGAACAAATATATGCGCTTCAGGAAAGAATGCCTGAGAACAAAACCGGGAATGTGCTATTTAAAAACAATGAAGACCTCACGTTTAGCAATATAGCAGAGGAGTGGGGGCTCAATACTCCATCATTTTCAACGGGAGCTGCATACGCCGATCTTAATAACGACGGGTACCTCGATCTGATCGTAAACAACATCAACGACAACGCTTTTATTTACGAAAACAGGCCTGCAGAAGATTATACATCATCCTTTATAAAGCTGAAATTGAACGGCCCGGATGGAAATACCACGGGTATCGGCGCAAAAGTATTTGTCTATGAAGGCACATCCGTGTTTTACCGGGAACAGTTCCCCGTTCGTGGATTTCAGTCTTCGGTAGACCATATCATTCATATTGGCCTGGGTGAGCGCCAGGCAGTCGATTCCCTGAAAGTAATTTGGCCTGATGGAGCGTATCAAAGTATCAGCAGCATTGGCCTGAACTCCATGACTGAATTGAACTATTCGGATGCATCCGGATCTTTCGGCTATTCACAGCTAAAGCCTGACTATTCGAACAATGTATTTTCCGATGATACCGGCTCACTGCCCGATGATATGATTCATAATGAAAATCAGTTTGATGATTTTTCAAGAGAACCGCTGATGCCCTACAAGCTATCTTCACGCGGTCCTGCACTGGCTGTTGGTGATGTAAACGGTGATGGAATGGACGACCTGTACATGGGCGGGGCCAGAAATTTTTCCGGCAAACTGTATCTGCAAGCAGAAGATGGAAGTTTTGTTGAAAGTGAGCAGGAAGCATTTGAGGCCGACAGACGAAGTGAAGATGTAGATGCTCTGTTTTTTGATGCGACCGGCGACGGAAATCTGGATCTTATTGTGACCAGTGGTGGACATGAATATGCTGGAAACGCGCCCGAGCTAATAGACAGGCTTTACCTGAACCAGGACAATGGCGAATTTCGCAGGTCAACCAACAGTATACCGCAGCTGGGCATCAACAGCTCCGTGGTAAGGTCAGCTGATGTTGATAATGACGGCGACAACGATCTGTTTCTCGGGGGGCACTCCATTCCATGGAAATACGGGATCGGCACGGAAAGCAGAATTTTGCAAAATAACGGCAGGGGAGTATTCAGGGATGTTACCGAAGAGCTTGCACCCGAATTACAAACCATCGGCAAAGTGACTTCTGCTGAGTGGATGGAAAACCCGGATTCGGAGTTCCCCGATCTGGTTGTGGCTGGTGAATGGATGGCCGTTCAGATTTTTAAATATGAGAATGATCAGTACAGATTGGTAACCGAAGACGTTATGCCAGACGATAATTATGGACTTTGGCAGACGCTGCATGTAACTGATCTCACAGGTAACGGCTACCCGGATATTGTTGCCGGAAACTTCGGCACCAGCAGCAGGCTGCAGGCATCAGAAGATGCACCTGTTTATCTGAATGTGAATGATTTTAACGAAAACGGGCAGAGTTCACCTTTAATTACCTATCTGCCCGCAGGAAAGGAGAAACCATTTGAGCCTTTGGACGAGCTTTTAAATCAATTCCCTGAAATGCAGGAGAAAATCGACAGCTATTCAGATTTTTCAACGAAAACCGTTCGGGAACTTGTCGAACCTGCAAAACTCGACAGTGCACTTCGAAAACAAGTTAATACGCTTGAATCGAAAGTCTTTCTAAATAGAGGGAATGGCAGCTTTGAAGTGATTTCGCTGCCTTTTGATGCACAAACTTTCCCTTTAACCGCAATCCAGTCCGGCGATTTTACCGGAAACGGAGAAACAGACTTACTTCTCAGCGGAAATATTTATGACGTAAAACCGAGCTACGGAGGCAGGCAGGATGCAGGGCACGGACTGCTCCTGGAAGGGGATGGTTCAGGTAATTTCAGGGTTGTTCCCTACCATGAAAGCGGATACCTGATACGCGGTGAAGCAAGGACGATCAAAAAATTGAAAATTGGCAATAATGAAGCGATCATTACCGGCAGAAATGATGATAAGCCTGCGCTTCATATATTCAGAAATCGTAATTAAACATCAGTTACAAATATGATTTATCCAACTCTTATGAATTTAAAAAAAGGAGCATCGGCTTTTGCACTTCTGCTTCTGATTTTTTTGTACTCCTGCAGCACGGCTGAAGAGAAGCCCGTCGAAGAGACTTCTGAATATGAGCAGGCGGTATCAGACTTTTACGTGAGTCTCGGGGCAAGCCAAACCGATGAAGCACGCTTCGCCTTCAATAAAATGAATGAGGTTGCCCAGGCTTTTCCGGAAGAAGCTGCTGCATGGGCAAACCTGGGAGTGTATGCCATGCGACAGGGTAATTTCGACCTCGCCGCAGACAGGATAGCGCAGGCGGTGGAGCTTAAGCCGGAGAATGCTGATCTCCTCTATCTGGCCGGTTTAATCGAAAGCCGCCGCGGAAATACGGAGCAGGCCATTACCTATCTGAGAAACGGCGTTGAAGCCGCACCCGATCATTTGCGAATTCGTTATGCGCTTCTGGAAGAGCTAGAAAGGGAAGACGACACTGCCAATGCAGAAGAGGTGAACCGTCTGCTGGATCAAATTCTGGAAAGGGCACCCGATAACAGGCTTGCCCTCATTGAGGGGCTTCGCCTGGCCGTAAAGGAGGGCGATTTAGATGAGGCCGGGCAATATTTTACAGAACTCTATAACCAAATGACTGACCCCGACGATCAGCAGGAGGAGCAGTTTAATACGGTTCAGACCCTGATTAATGATGGAGATCAGTCCGGACTGGCTCTGGAAGTCTCTTTTCTGAGGAGTTCTATAGAACCAACACCTCAGTTCCAGGCCGATGCTTCTGAGCTGCGGCTCCCCCCTACAGATATCGGGTTTTTAATTACTGAATTTTTAGAGCTGCCGAAGCCGCGTGTTGCAGCTGCAGAACCCGACCTGGATATGGCCTTTGAAGAAACCCCGCTTGAATTGCCTGTGCCCGGTGCCGTTTGGGTAAAGGGCGTTACGCTGGTGGAAGATTTACCCCCATTTCCAATCGCAGTGTACGAGGGAAACATATGGATCGATGATTCGACCTCTCTGCCTTTTCCCGGATCGACGGACGAAACCCTGCCGGTTCAATCCGTAATTGAGATCGACTATAATTACGATTTTCTGAATGATCTTGCAGCTGCCGGCGACAATGGTTTTCGGTTATACAGGCTGAACGACGATCAGACATTTACAGATGTAACGCAAGACATTGGACTGAACAGTGACATTACGGACGGAAGTTACAATGGCGCCTGGACTTTTGATATTGAGATGGATGGTGACCTGGATATTCTTTTAAGTCGCATAAACGATACCCCGATACTTCTGCGAAACAATGGGGACGATACGTTTGATGATCAATCCTTTTTTTCTGATTTTAAAGAACTAAAACAGATACTCTGGGCCGATATGAACGGGGATGGAGCTCCTGAAGCCGTTCTTTTGGGAAGTGACGGCGAGTTAAAATCGTACAGCAATCTGAGAGGCGGGTCTTTTGATTCACCAGAAAATATTGCTTCAGGAGTACTACAGGCTGCCGTAGCTGATTTGAATGCCGACGGCAATTTTGAAATACTCGCTTTCTTACAAAATGGTGAGTACACGATGTTTGAGTACGATGTAAGCAGCTCTGACTGGAGCAGCACAGTTCTGTTCTCTTCTGAACTGGATATTTCTGATGACGGGGTTTTTAGTCTCTATACAACCGACATCGACAACAATGGGTCCATTGATATTTTGCTGAGCGGAGAAGAGGGTACAGAGTTACTCCTCGGAAATGAAAATCATGACTTTGAAAAACACCCGCTTTCGCGAAGCGGAGATAAAATTGTAAATGTATTTGATGTAGAGGGAGATGAAAGTCTGGATCTGCTGGGTTTAACGGATGAAAATGACGCATTTTATCTGAAGAACATCGGTACAAAGAACTATTTTGCCCGCTCGATTCGTGCCAGGGCATCTGGCGGTGAAGGAGATCAGCGCATCAATTCGTTCGGAATTGGTGGAGAGATGGAGATACGCAGCGGACTGCTCTATCAAAAACAGCTGATTACATCTCCGATTGTACATTTTGGCCTTGGAGAGTATGAAGAGGCTGAAATGCTGCGTATCATCTGGCCAAATGGATCGGTGCAGGCCGAATTTGCTGAGCTTGGAATGGGCGCCACAATTTTTAACGAGCAAATTCTGAAAGGTTCATGCCCATGGCTGTTTACAAATGACGGGGAAGAAATAAAGTTCATTACCGATGCACTTTGGCGTTCACCGCTGGGCCTCCGGATCAATGCACAGCAAACCGCAGGTGTTATTCAAACCTATGACCGCGTTAAAATTCCGGGCGATCAGCTGAAGCCGGTAAACGGAGTGTATGATGTACGGATTACCGCAGAACTCTGGGAAACACACTTTTTCGACTATGCCGGGCTCTACGCCGTTGATCACCCCGAAGGCACGGAAGTGTTTATCGACGAGCGATTTGTTTTCCCGGCTCCCGATTTGTCAACCCGAATCGTAACCACACCAACACCGGTTAGTGCAGTGACCGATCAGAACGGCAGCGATCTCACCGAAACCGTATCAGAAAAAGATGAACAGTACATTGCGCCTTTTGAAAAAACCAGATTCCAGGGATTAACAAAAGAACATTCGATTGATATAATGCTTAACAGCAGCGGCGACCATCAGAAAGATAATATGTTGATTTTATCCGGATGGCTGAGGCCTACCGACAGCTCGATCAATCTTGCTCTCAGCCAGGGAAGTGTGGATGCACCCCGCGGGCTGAAAGTTGAGGTGAGCAGCGGTGAAAAAGATTGGACGGTTCTGCATGAGAATTATGGATTCCCCGCCGGCAAATTGAAAACGATTTTACTGGACCTTGAGGGTGCATTTTCTTCACCTGATAACCGCAAAGTACGGCTTACAACAACCACGGAAATTTACTGGGATTCAATCCTGCAGGCAGAAAAATTATCCGATGACCTGATAACGGAGATACCGCTTGAGCCCGTTAAGCAGGAGCTGCGTTTCAGGGGCTTTTCGGAGTGGTACAGAGTGAACCCGGTATCACCGATGCTGCCTGACTATTCAAATATATCGAGTACAGCCCAGCGATGGAGAGACCTGGAAGGGTACCATACACGATTTGGGGATGTGAGTGAGCTGCTGTCAGAAATTGACGACCGGTATGTGATTATGAATGCCGGAGACGAAATGCTTTATGAGTTTGAAACTCCGGGTCCGCTCGCAGAAAATAAGAAAAGGAGCTTTGTTTTTGTTTCTGACGGCTGGGTGAAAGATGGTGATTATAATACAGAGGCATCAGCAACGGTGCTGCCGCTGCCGTTTCATGGTCAGGCAGATTACGAGTACAAGGCGACAGGTACACTTTTCGATGATCCTGTGTACCAGCGACATGCTGAAGACTGGATACATTATCATACAAGATATATTACTCCGGAGGTCTTCAGAACTGCTTTAAGGTTTAACTAGACACTCATTTTTTTAGAATTATCATGGAACAATTCAGGTTTTATGGAAGCGTTTTGTTAATTTGAATCGATTCAAAAATATTTAATAATTTCACTAAACGGCCTTATCCGAATTTTGAATTCTTAGTTGTATGAAGAATAGTGTACTGTCTCAGATTATCGTTACCGTTCTGTTTGTTCTGCTTCTCTTTGTGCCATTTGGCATCGAGAAGTATAATGAATGGTCGGGAGATGAGGTTGGCGGTGATAAAGAAGATATTTTGAATCGCTACGGTTTCTTTCTTGAGGATGCAACGGCAGATCTTGGAATAGACTTTCAGCACCATCGCGCAACTGTTGATGAGCAGCTGCAGCACATCTTACCGCAAATATCATCAGTAGGTGCGTCTGTAACTATTTCTGATGTGAATGCAGACGGCTACCCTGATATATACCTAACAAGCAGCGAATTTGGAACAAATAACGCACTCTATCTGAATCTGGGGGATGGTACGCTTACAGAAGCTGCAGAGGAGATGGGGATCTCGGCTATGAGCAGTGAAGAAGTTGGTGCAGCCATGGGGTCAATATGGGGAGACATCAACAATGATGGTTTTGAAGACCTTTTTATATACAGATGGGGAAAACCTGAGCTCTTTTTAAACAACGGAGGTACGGGATTTACAAATATAACGGAGGGCAGCGGGCTTCCCGAACGCATAAATGCGAATACCGCTCTTTGGCTCGACTATAATAACGATGGCCTGCTCGATCTTTTTATTGGCGGGTATTATCATGAAGATGTAAACCTGTTTGATCTCGAAGACACCCGCATGATGCCCGACAGCTACGAATATGCAACTAACGGCGGGCTTAATTACCTCTTTGAGAATAAAGGGGATGGTGTTTTTGAAGATGTATCGGAAGAAACAGGCCTTCAGAATACGCGCAGGTGGACGCTTGCGGCATCCTCTGCCGATCTGAATGATTCCGGCTATCCCGATATTGTACTGGCTAACGATTATGGCGTGGATGAGGTATACATCAACCAGGATGGCGAAAAGTTCGTGAATATTGGCGAAGATGCCGGGCCCGGATTTACCCCAAAAAGCGGCATGAGTGTGGATTTTGGAGATATACTGAATCAGGGCAGCTACTCTATCTATATTACAAACATCTCTGAAGCCGGTGTACTGATGCAGGGTAATAACCTGTGGGTGCCATCCCGGAACAGTGGCTCGGGCACCGAACTCAGATATCGTAACCTGGCCGGAAATATGGGCGTGGAGATAGGTGAATGGGGTTACAGCGGAAAGTTTGTTGATTTTAACAACGACGGTTATCTCGATATATATGTTGCGAATGGGTACGTATCGGATGAACCCAATACGGATTACTGGTATGATTATGCCAGGGTTGTTGGCGGCAACCGAAACATAATAATCGATGCTAATAACTGGCCGGCGATGAATTCCCGTACATTTTCGGGTTACCAGACGAATAAGTTATGGCTCAATGATGGTGCCGGGCGTTTCAGGGAAGTTGCAGGAAGCGTTGGAGGTGCACTCGCCCTTGACAGCCGGTCTATCAGTGAAATTGATCTTCTGAAAGACGGCTCGCTTGACTTCGTAGTTGCGAATCAAAATCAGAGAGCTGCTTTTTTCAGGAATACCGTGTCTGAAGAGCTGAACTGGATTGGTTTTGAACTGGAAGGAACTGTTAGTAACCGAAGCGCAATTGGGGCCACCGTTAACCTTTTTTGGGGTGATGGAAACGTTACTAAAAAAAGAGTGAGCGGAGGGGAAGCATTTAGTTCCCAGGGACAGCGGGCCGTCCATTTTGGCATTGGCAATTCTACATTAATTGAAAAAGTTGAGATCCGCTGGCCGTCTGGCACAGTTCAGCTCTTAGACGAGCCCGAAATCAATCAATACCATTCCATTAAAGAAACGGCAGAGTAACATTGGCGAATACAGCATCACTTAATCCGATTTCTAAAATTAAAATCCCTCCGGGTTTTATTGGCCCGCTGCTTATTACGGGCCTTGTGCTTGCAGCACATATCTCTTTCGGAGTACTTGATGGCTGGGAAAAATTTGCTGCAGCCTTAATTGCCGCAATGGCCACGGAAGCGGGGTTACATAAAATAGTTACAGGAGAATGGAGAAATGTTTCCAGCGCTTACATCTCCGGGAACAGTGCCGGGATCCTGGTCCGCTCACCGATGATTTGGCCGTTTGCGCTCTGTGCTGCCATCTCCATCGCGTCAAAATACGTTTTCCGATTTCGCGGAACTCACATCTGGAACCCCACAAATTTTGGTATTGTAGTAATGCTGCTTATTGCGTCTGACAGTATGGCCGTTTTGAGTATACAGTGGGGAAGTAATATGTGGGCCATGCTTGCAATCTGGATTGTAGGCCTGGCGGTTATTTCAAAAGTAAAACTTTTTCATGTATGTGCTGTATATGTTCTCTCATTTATCGGTTTTGCTTGGCTCAGGAGCGTATACACCGGTGAACTATTTTTAGCTGAAATTGCGCCGTTAACCGGGCCAATGTACCAGCTGTTTGTTTTATTTATGATTACCGATCCCAAAACCACGGTCTCTACTAAAAAAGGACGCATGATTGTTGCCTTTCTGATTGCCCTTGTTGAGATGTTTTTTCGGTTGGGTGAAGCGGTTTACGCTCCTTTTTATGCGCTGTTTATAGTAGGTCCTATAGCGTTAATTGCCGAAATGCTTTGGACAGACTGGAAAAAAAGCAGGGGTACGAATAAACGTTTAGAAGTATCTCTTTCTGACTCTCAATAATTCGCTTCCTCTCTTATTTCTTTTTTACTTAGCAGTATCGTTTTTTCTTAAAATAATTTAATGGGTTAGTTTTATCATCCCGATTAGGACTCCGTTTTAAAGATAAAAGTTTCAGTTTTTCTGAAAACGCTTACAAATATACGGATAAACAGCTCTATATATATGAATGGGAATAGGTATACGTTAAGCCCGATTTCTTGAAAAATCGTATGAAATAATGATCAAAATATTATATAATCGTGATATGAAAACTAGATCAATTTATTTACCAGAATCTTGTAAATGATTGGCCACTTAATTGATAAAAGTTGAATAGTAAATTCAGCCTCTATTGTCTGTAAACAAACATTTATTGATTTTAAAACTTTCATTTGTGGAAGGGCTTTTTTATAATTGATGGTGTCTGTACAAAAGTAATTTTTAGCTCAAAAAATTAACGCTGTACATGAACTTTTAATCATAAACGTAAATAATCAATTATGAATGATAGAATGCTACGGAATCACTTAAATTCCGTCTTTAGTGTATTGAGTTCATCAAAGAATGGAACCGGTTCCACCGGCTTGCTTCGAAAGGGACTAAAGCTCTCTTTGATGCTTGCTCTCGTGCTGAGTTTCTCTCTTGATAACTCATATGCTCAGGACAGGATTGAAGTTACAGGAACAATTACAGATGCCGCTGACGGCTCTGCACTTCCAGGAGCCAGTATTATAGTTGAAGGCTCAGAAGAAGCTACAGGATCTACCATCGGTACCACAACAGGAATGGACGGTACTTACACTATCCGCGTACCGGAAAATTTAAACAATCTTGTTGTCTCTTTTATCGGTTACGTCACACAGACAGTGGCTATAGACGGCCGAACAACCGTTGATATAGAGCTCGAATCGGATGTTCGAATGCTCGATGACGTTGTTGTGGTAGGTTACGGTGTTCAGGACCGAAGAGAAATTACAAGTTCTGTTGCCAGTGTGGATGCCGACCAGTTCAACAGAGGCAACATCAATAACGCGGAAGAGCTGCTTCAGGGTAAAGTTGCAGGCCTTCAGATTACACGACCGGGCGGTGACCCTAATGCAGGTTTCTCTATTCGACTTCGTGGTTTGTCTACCATTGGTGCCAACACAGAACCACTTGTTGTTGTAGATGGTCTTGTAGGTGCGAATTTCAATAATGTTGATCCAAATGATATTGAATCTATAGAGGTACTTAAAGATGCATCTGCTGCCGCTATTTATGGTACCCGCGGATCTAACGGTGTAATTTTGATTACTACCAAATCAGGCCGAGATCAGGAAGGTGAGGGAATTTCGGTAAACTACAATGGCCAGCTTTCCACGTCTATTGTTGCCAACCGATATGAAACGCTTAGCCCGCAGGAGTACAGGGATCTTGGTGAAAGTGGTGTTACGATTAATGATCTCGGAGCTTCTACCGACTGGTGGGAACAGGTAACCCAGGAAGCATATACCCACACGCACAATTTATCTATTTCCGGAGCAAATGAGAATACAACCTACCGTGTATCCGGAAACTTCCGGGATGTTCAGGGTATCCAGAAAGGAACGGGAAACAACCAGATTAACTCCCGTTTAAATATCCGTCACACTGCATTAGATGGCAAACTGACGCTTACCGGTAACCTCTCTTTAACTGACAGAGAAGAGGATATCGGACTTGGAGAAGTTTTCCGCTATGCAACTACGTTTAATCCAACGGCTCCTATTGATGATCCGGGTTCAGGTTTTGATAATTTCAATCCCCTCAGAATTAATGAGCTTTCAACGTGGGACCAGGAATCCAACCGCTATACACTCAGGGTTGCCGGTGAGTACGACTTCTCTGAGCTGCTTGACGGATTAAGTGGTAACATCTCTTACTCTCAGGAAAATCAGGACTTTTTCCGTGGTGAGTATTACGGGAGAGATCTTCGATTCCGGGGTGCCGGACGAAATGGTCTTGCTATTCGTGAAACGGTTAATAACAGAAATGAACTTTTCGAAAGTACAATAAACTTTAGAAATTCATTTGACGCAGTACGTGTCGAGTCTGTAGCAGGTTACTCCTACCAGGATTTCCGCAGCCAGGGACAGTACTCAGAAGGTGGTGATTTTGTAAACGACCGACTGCAGTATAACAATCTTGGGTTTTCCAGAGATTTTGATGAGGGACTCGGTACAGTGGGCAGCTTCAGAAATACAAACAAGCTGATCGCCTTCTTTGGCCGCGCCAACTTTACCATCGACAACACCTACTTCCTTTCCGGTACATTCAGGAGAGAAGGCTCAACACGATTCGGTAATGAGAATAAATGGGGTAATTTCTTTGCCGCAAGTGCCGGTGCAGAGTTAACAAACCTCATCGATATCCCAAGGGCCGATGAGTTCAAAGTTCGTGTAAGCTATGGTGAAACCGGACAGAATGCTCCTTTTGATGGAATATCTCAGCTTAGATTCGGACCCGGTTCAAGTTTCCTCGTTGATGGCAGTTTTGTTCCGTCACTTGGCCCAAACAGCAACCCGAATGCTGATTTGAAGTGGGAAACCAAGAAAGAGATCAATGCGGGTATCGATTTCGCTTTCTTTGATGAAACGTTCTCAGGATCACTTGATTACTACAACAGCACCACCGAAGATGCTCTCTTCGAATTTGGTGTTCCCGTGCCGCCAAACCTTTTCCCGTTTCAGTGGGTTAACATTGGTGAAATATCCAACCAGGGTTTTGAAGCTGCACTTACCTACAACGTTCTTCAGACAACCGATAAGTTCTGGAGCACAAGCGTAACTTTTGCAACTTATGACTCAGTTCTGGAGTCTCTCTCGGCAGATGACTTCGAGTTTGGCGATCGCCGGCTGTTTTCTAACGTTGGTGCGCCCGGACTGAATGACTTTTTCATGATTCGTGTACAGGAAGGTCAGCCTATCGGCGAAATTTTCGGACCCAAGTTTGTTGGTTTCAGCACAGATGGCGATTGGTTATTCGAAAATGCTGAAGGCGATGTTGTTACCCGAGACGAGATTAATGTTGACGATGACAGCCGTGTGATCGGTAACGGCCTGCCAGACTTTACTCTGGGCTGGGACAATACATTCCGTTACAAAAACTGGGATGTGAACATGTTCTGGCGTGGTGCTTTTGGTCATGATCTGGTTAACACCTACGACATTTTTTATAACAACCCAACGGTAGCGTCAGCATTTAACGTATCAAAAGATGCACCGGATCTTCCATTAGATCAGAGTCCGTTCTTTTCGAGCTTCCAGGTTGAGAGTGCGGATTTCTTCAGACTGGAAAATATGACGGTTGGATACACGTTCAACATGCAAGAAGCCTCACCCATCAGAGACATGCGTCTCTACGTGTCTGGTAACAACCTCTGGACAATTACAGGATACGGAGGAGTAGATCCTGAAGTTCGGTTTGCAGACGTTGGCCCAAGCGATAATGCCGGACGTACAGGTGGAGGAAACTCCCTTGCACCGGGAATTGAACGGCGTAATCAGTGGTTTACTCAAACATCCTTTGTATTTGGTGTAAGCCTTGGATTCTAAAAACACTTTTTCAATAGAAAAAAACAGAATTATGAAAAAACTACTTTATTCAAAAATACTTGCGATTAGTACGCTTCTCGTGCTGTTCAGCTTTGCCTGTACAGATTTAACGGAAGATGTACCTGATCAGATTACATCGCTTGAAACCGAAGAGGAGTTTGTTTCTTCTTTAGGTGAGGCATACGGAATACTTAGCAGCTGGGGGGCCCATAACGGACTTCTGTCGCTGCATGAAGTTTCTTCAGATGTCGCTGCTATTCCTGTAAAAGGACAAGATTGGGATGATGGTGGTATTTGGGTTGACGCCCATCGACATACTACAGGAGTATCACATGGCCCTACAAACAATGCTTGGGTGTTTCTATTCTCTGGTGTTAATGCTACAAGTCGTCTCATTCAGCAGTTTGAAACACTAATTGATGAAGGAGCAACATCACCTGATTTGGCAGAACCATTTATTGCCGAGATGGAAGTAATGCGGGCATTCTATTATTTCTGGCTGCTCGATACATTTGGCAACGTGCCGATTATTGAAAACTTCGCAGAAATAACGGGAAATCCATCCAATAATCCCGATTTCCAACAGGGAAGAAATGATGTTTTCGATTTTATTGAGAGCTCTGTTCTTAATAATATTGATGCTCTTAGCGATGATCCAAGTGCATCCTATGGACGTATGCACAAGTATGCTGCCCACTTCCTGTTAGCTAAACTTTATATTAATTCTGAAGTTTACACAGGAACTGCACGTTACGCTGAAGCAGAAGCTCAGATCGATCAGATTATAGATTCTAATCTCTTTAGCCTGGAACAGACCTATAACAACATCTTTGCTACAGAAAACAGCGGATCTACTGAAACGATTTTTGCAATTCCTTACGATGAAGTATTTTTGCAAGGCTTTCAGCACCATCACATGAGTTTACACTACGATCAGCAGGCTCAGTTCGACTTCCAGGATCAGCCCTGGAACGGCTATACCACGCTGGCCGAATTTTACAACTCGTTTGAAGATGATGACGTGAGAAAAGAGCGTTTCTTTGAGGGACAGCAGTTCGCTCTTGACGGAACACCACTGGTTGATGCGGCAGGTGGGGGAGAACCCGTTGCCTTTTCGGTAGAAATTCCTGCAATCCGAATGACACCTGATGAACCACTATACCGTGTGGCAGGAGTTCGTTTTGGAAAGTTTGAATATGAACTTGGAGCTACGCCAAACCTCAACAATGACTTCCCAGTATTCAGATATTCCGATGTAATTTTGATGAAAGCTGAAGCTCAGTACATGCAAAATGGCGGCGGCCAGATGTTTCTCGATCTCATTCGTGACCGTGCCGGTGTGGATCCTCTTCCAATTAATGAAGAGAATCTCCTGGCAGAGCGCGGGCGTGAGCTCTACATGGAGCTTTGGAGAAGAAACGACCTGATTCGCTATGATGCATACAACGATTCATGGTGGGAGAAAGAGGAGTCTGAACCATACAGAAATGTATTCCCAATCCCAAGAGATCAGATTGATGCAAACTCAAATCTGACTCAAAATCCTGGGTGGAATTAATATTTCATCTTGAAAGATACCAGGAGCAGGCATTTTGTCTGCTCCTTTTTTTATATTGATACGTTTTATATTGATACGTTTTTAAGAGTTGCAAAATCATACTTTTCCTCATTGATATCTATGACTTCCTTTAAGTTAAGCACATGTGTCTCTATATCAATATTTTATATTCTATTTCTACCACTCTTTTTTGGATGTAACGGTACACAGAAGGAGAACAAACTCTTTTCAAGAGTATCCACTGTTGATTCCGGAATCGACTTTCAAAATCTTCTCACTCCAAGAGAAGATTTCAATATGTATATCTTTCGAAATTTTTATAACGGAGGGGGCATTGCCGCCGGTGATGTAACCGGGAACGGATATCCGGATCTTTTTTTTACCGGGAATATGACATCGAATAAGCTGTATGAAAATTTGGGGGATTTTAAATTTAAAGATATTACAGATGAAGCCGGTTTAAATTCTGGTGGTCTATGGAGTACCGGGGTCAGCTTCGCTGATGTAAATGGCGATTCACTATTAGATATATTTGTTACTGTATCGGGTGAACCCGGGGACGAAAATCGCCATAACAAATTGTATATTAATAATGGTGATAAAACATTTACGGAAAGTGCTGCAAGTTGGGGTGTTGATGATAGTGAACTTTCCACGCATGCTGTGTTTTCTGATTTTACCGGAAACGGTTATCCTGATCTTTATTTATTAAGCAACTCCATGGATGCTGTTAAAGATTTCAGCGATGCTACAGGTCTTGACAGGGAGATATACAATGACTCTGGTGGATCAAAACTTTATCTAAATACTGGAGACTCTTTTATTGATAATACAGAAAGAGCCAGTATTTACAGCAGTATTTTTGGATTTGGTCTAAGTGCATCTGTCTCAGATCTAAATAACGACGGGTATCAGGATTTGTATGTAGCTAATGATTTTTTTGAGAGAGATTATCTCTATATAAACAATGGAGATGGAACATTTACTGAAAGCTTAGACGAGTATATGAGATCCACCAGCACTAGTTCTATGGGATCGGATATTGCTGATTTCAACAACGATGGCTGGCCGGATATCTACGTTTCTGACATGCTTCCTGAAACGGAAGCGCGGTTAAAATCGAAAATGACCATCGAATCCTGGGATGAGTATCAGAACCTGGTTGACCGGGGATTTTATCATCAATTTACCCGGAATACCCTTCAGATAAATAATGGTGGAGATGATTTTCTTGAATCTGGGAGATTTGCGAATATATATGCTTCTGATTGGAGCTGGGCGGTACTTGCAGCTGATTTTGATTTTAATGGGTATAACGATCTGTTTATAACAAATGGAATCTTTAAAGATTTATTAGATCAAGACTATATTTCTACTGTTTCAAATCCTAGAGAGATACAAAATAAAATAGCAGCCGGAAAAGATAATGTAATCATGAATCTCATGAATAGAATGAGCTCTGAGCCCATCCCAAACCACATCTATTCCAATGAGGGAGGGCTCCGGTTTACCGACCGGCGGGAGGAGTGGGGCCTGGACGAGCCGGGATTTTCCAGTGGTGCGGCCTGGGCCGACCTAGACGGGGACGGTGCGCTGGACCTGGTGGTCAGCGATGTGAACGGCCCGGCCCGGATCTACCGCAACCGGGCGGCGGAGCTGTATCCTGAGCGCGGCCGCCTTCGGGTGGACCTGAGGGGAGAAGGCCCCAATACCTTTGGCATTGGTGG